>Ga0256405_10000118_pt1 | contig 244192 bp, 185 predicted proteins | sample RumenRJG_02DNA_FD_189096 | JGI IMG/M metagenome (GOLD analysis project Ga0256405, IMG submission 189096) | Bovine rumen microbial communities from Lethbridge, Alberta, Canada - RJG_02 | ecosystem: Host-associated > Mammals > Digestive system > Stomach > Rumen | place: Canada: Alberta...
TAATAACGTAAACCAGAGTCAACTTCTATCAGGGATAGACTCAATCTGAGTCAACCTAAATCCGGAAAGGACAATGGGGGTCACTATGAAAACGGACGAAGGGGGTCACTTTGCAGCGGAATTTCCAATCAAGAAGAGCCTTGCTATAATAAAGGGGCTTGCTATGGGTGTGGCCAGCAGTGAGATTGCTACAATCATTAACGCTGCGTTAGGCGTGTTACAGTAAACGATTGATCTTAAACAAGCTATACCCAAGATTCCCTGAAGAAGCTGACATTACTGAATAATAACCAAGAGAGTAATCCAGCCACAAACTGTAGACATTTGTCGCTAGCCTAAGATGATTCGCTGTGTCTCTATCTTTCGCAAATACTATCCTTCTACTTAGAGGGATTTTCTGTGCAAAGAAAAACCCTCTAATAATCAGAAAGTTAACTCTTAGAGGGATTATCTATGCAAAGAAGATCTACACGTAATAAGGAACATATCCTCGGAACTTTGTCGAAGCGGATTGGCCCTCCTGAACCTTGATAAGTCCTGCATCAATCGTATCGGAAATAATCCTCGACGCAACAGCAGCGTTGTTCTTTCCGATAGAAAGCCTGTTTCTCAAAGACTGGTTCGTAAGCGATTCCCCGTTCTCGTACAACAGACAAGCATGCTGGTAGCAAGCCATTATCTTCTCTGCCTTTGACATTTCCGTGTACTTTTTTAGAGGGAACAAGCGTGCTCGTGTGAAATCCTCGCCTTTCTCGATAGTAATGGCGGGAAGACGCATAGCCTCAACGCCGGCAACGGCACGATCCATGCCACTACCGCGTTTTTCACAGAGATTGAAAAGGAACATCGCCTGGGCCATCTTGTCGTTACGGGACTTCGGAGGAAGATCAATGAAGCGATTGATGTCAATGAGCGGTGTGCCTGGATTGGTGATAACGATCCGGTTAGAGAAGATTTCAACCGCAAGCGTCATCCCATGAACCTCAAAACTTTGGTGCAGGACCATATTGGCCACCAACTCTCTGATAGACACCTCAGGATAGGGATACCTATTCTCGCGCTTAGGGTGCAAGATGTCTTCCTTCTTCTCGAGCAGGCTCATGACATACTTCACAATCTTGTCAAGCGACACAGCATATCCTTCATAGAAGAAAGTTTCGGCCGAAATGTCCAAATTGCTGGCACCCTTGTATTGACGGACAACCACATACCGAAATTCCAGAGAAGGGAAATTGCGCAGGTCTCTTGCAAAAAGAGCGGCTCCCAGGTTGGTAATGGCCCAGCCATTCTCCTGTTTCTTGCAGAAGTTGAAATCGGCAAGACCCTCAACGATTCTTTCCGCCCCTGTCGGAGTGGGTTTGCCGGTCAGATTGTAAAACTCTCCGAAGTCTAGCATCGTGATAATCTGGTCGGCAGAAAGACCTGAAGCTGCAATGCGGTCTTCAAAGGAAATACCTTCTTTAGAAGCAATCATATCGTGGACCTGTTGGCGGGACATCTTATGTGTTTGACCGGCAGAACGGTAATAGCTGTCATAGATAGTGCCTCCACGAAGGTAGATAGGTTTGTCAACTTGCTCCGGGACATGGACGAAGAGAATGCCTTCTCCCTCATATTCGACCGACGCATGCTCTATCTTTATGGGGATATGCAGATTATTCCTAGCAATGCTTCCTAAACGGCTGACAATATCCTCGGCTTGTTCTCTTGAGGGAGTGAACAAGGATGCATCATTATTAACACCAAAAGCAAAGGTGCCGCCACCTATTTGGTTGGCGAAAGCAAATATATGTTGAGCCAATCTCTCTGATTTCTCAGATAGGCCACTCTTCCAATCAAGTTCATTCAGTTCAACCTTCACAGGATGAAGGCTATTGTGCAGGTACTTAATGGCGTCTTCTTTCCAACTCATAATAAAGAATACTGACATACAAATTTAATGTTTTAGTCTGAAAAACTGCATCTATCTGATCGTATATCTCATTCATTTCACGGTGCTCGGATTCGGACTCCCCTAAACCGTTATCTCGTAATTCCTCCACCATAGCCGTTCTCAACTTTTCGGATTTGACCGTCATAATATCCATCGGCAATCTGCTTGACTTCCTTGTCTGCACGATATAGTTCCCGTTCATTGAACTTGCTTAATTTGTTGGCCATCCAGACAAGCCAGGAGCCGATTGCGTGAAGTGTGGTCTTGAAAGCTTCGGCAAAAGATGTCATCACTTTCTTGATAGCATGTGCTTCCTCGTTAAAGATGTTTTTCTATATTGATTCTCAATGAATTAAATAAATCTATGCCTGTTTAGACAAACAAACATTGTATTATAGAGTACTAAAACTGAAGGTGGCATTGATTTTTAAGAAGCGATGTTAATCGGACAGTGTTTGAACTTAAATTGCGGTAGTTTTTCCTTTCCAGTATTGCGTTTTCAGGATTAAGCATTATCTTTGCAGTACTTATTTAAGTACTTAGAATATGATTACAGCAACATATACAGACCTTCGGTCAAATCTCAAAGACTATCTCGACAGGGTAGTCAAGGATTCCGACAATGTCATAGTGAACAGGGGAAACGGATCCGCCGTTGTCATTATGTCTTTGGAAGAGTATGAGTCTATGGTAGAAACAGCATACATCATGTCCCAGCCGGACCTGGTTGAAGCTATCCGGCAGGGAGATGAGGATGTAAAAAACGGGAACTATGAAGTTGTAAACGTCGATGAGCTATAATATTGCCTTTCTTCCCCAGGCGCGGAAGGATTTTGACGAGTGGAAGAAAACTGATGAGAAAACGGTCATTAAAATAAAGGAAATCCTCAAGGATATTGCTGAGCATCCCTACTCAGGCATCGGAAAACCGGAGCCGCTCAAGCACAACCTCACTGGCAAGTGGTCCCGTAGAATCAACAAAACTGACAGGATTATCTACTCAGTAGACGGAGAAAAGATTCTGGTATATGTTTTCTCAATGAAGGGTCACTACAAGAATAAGTAAATAGCATCATTTCCCGATTATTCCGGAGATTAAATCCGTGCCTAACGTTCCTGCAATTGTGTCAACGCTGTTGACACAATTGCTTTCCATTTTATTGATGCACCCCAATATTCACGAGAAAGAATCAATTGGATGCAAAAATGACAGCGAGACAAACAAATTATTCTTGTTTATCTCGCTGTAAATCAGTATGTTAAGAGTAAGATTCTCTCTTAATACTCCTCCTCGTTAAAGATAGAAAGACTTATTGATTACCAATCAGTTGAGTGATCATTCTGTATTTTATACAAACAAATTCGGGCCTGAGAGAACTTCGAATAGTGGTTACTAGTATTGTATATCAGGGGCCGCTTTCATTAACACATAATCAACTCACCAATCAACGTGGAACGACAATGTTCTGGGCACCTTGAATTGACGCAATTCCATTCTGGTTCTCAATAATCTTGATAGCATTCGTTGAGCTTAAAGTATGGATACAGCTATGGTGAACTGACAGAACAAGATCTTGCAAAGTTGGATCATTTTCTAGTTTAACAATCTTTAACCCTATATCAACACATTTCTGATAAGACAGATGCCGTCCATGGGATTTACTAATAGCGTGATCTCCTAATTCTTTAATTATTGCATTAATTATCACATCACGTTCGGCCGGCTCCAAATCTTCAAACATGATATCCGTCAACCATTCTTTGACCATAGTTTCCGACCATGCAATAGCTTTTTCGCACTCGCCAATGAGCGCTGGAGAATACTTAGCAATGATTGGCTGCCAGGTTGCCAATTTAGCCTGATAATCAGATATAAAATTGGGATTCCCGGGATTTGCAGCTGCCATGAGAGACGCTTGCTTAATTTCATTGTAAGCTCTATTGAACTCTTCCACGATACCATGTGCAGGAATGCCATTCAATTGAGGATCAATAGGGCCTAAACTTGACTGCAAGCCCATTATTATCTCTTTACAGGAACATGCAATCATGGTTCCTGCCGACATTGCCAGTTGTGGAACAATCGCACGAATGTTATGGCCAAACATACTATGCAGATAATCCACGATGGATTCAGTCGCAGCAGTATTACCACCTGGAGTATGTAAAACTAAGTCTAAGCCTTTTGTTCGATCCAATTTATGGATTACTGTCATTAATCCATTTTTATCAGCATCATTAACATCTACACCCTCAATGTGTTGTTTCTGAAGCCACCCCGAATAATAAATTATGGTGTTTCTCCCTGTATAATTAGAAAGCTCTCGTAAATATTCTCTTCGAATAACATCATAGGGACTGCCTATCTGCTGAATATTCTGTCCTATTTCGTGCCAATTGGGCATATAATCTCTGTATTAAGTTGATAAAGTGTTGGAGTTGTATTTTGCTCTTGAGCAAGATAAGGATACGAAAAAGTATTTCTTTTTAAGAATTCGACTCTCGCATCATCGTTCTCAAAACCAATTTCAGAAAACTTACTTTCGATTAGCAATTGTTCTTGATCACTCATAACCATATATAGAATTGACTACATGCCAAAGATATGAAAATAATCTATACATTTCAAGAGGTTATTATGGGCTGAAGTAATCCTGCCACATCTATCGCGAATGTGCAGGATAATGACCTTACGGTAAGGAAAGAAGACTAACTCGCCAGTGGGTCTGTGGCGCATTGCAGCAGCACCCGAAGTGAACAGGTATTCGTCGGTACTATAGAATTAGTGACCAATCTTCTATTCAGAATCCCTTTTTCTTCTTCAAAGGAGTGTTTTCATCCGGACTGTTTGCAATATCTTGGTATTTGAGAAAACAGTCGTTTCGCCTTGTATACTCTTGTATGCGCATATCGATCATAGATAGATATGTCTCTGTTTACTTGTCAAGTATTCAAAAGAAAAAGTGTACATTTGTTTTTGTCATGCTAAAGAGTATTTAAGGTGTCTACGAAACGGCCAAAAATGAGTATAAGATTAGAGATGGTTTCCCCATCTCCTCGTAACTCAGAGCCAGAAGAGACCTTTGCTACAATCTACAAGTCAGAGGCAAGTACATCATTTGCCATTCCTCGGGCACTTGATTATTACATCAGTAAATTCGGGGAAAAGAAGCTGGATATAGCTCTATACGACTTGCAAGACTCTTCATTTAGAACGTCCATAATTGAGATATCTGAAGGTGTTATCACAATAATTGCCACAGCATCTGATTCTCTCCTTGGAGAAGATGACTTTGACAAAGTGATTGTAGATTGGCTGATACGAGACTTCTCCAGTGATAATAGCGAAATAGATCTGAGAAAGGACTTCTCGGCGCTCCATCGTTTATATGAGGCGGCAGAAAACGCAAAGACCGAGTTATATAGCTTTGAAAGCACTGTGGTCAACCTTCCGTATATAACGTCTTATAATGGTAATCCAAAGCATTTGGTGAAAACCCTAACCCGAAAGACTTATGAGGAATTGTGTAAGCCTATGATTGGTCGCTCTATTGCACTCAGCAAAAGAGTTCTCGATGACGCAAAAATGACAACTGACGAGATTGATATGGTTCTTGTCGCCGGGAATTCTACCCGTATGCTAGTAGTTGCGGAATACATCAAAGCTTTTTTCGGGAAGGAGCCAAGCCTGTCTATTGGTCCTTATGATGCGGATGCCTTTTGCGCAACAATCCACGGGAGAACTGGCGACGTGTATCATCATACTCGTGAATTGTCGGATCTTAGTAAGACTTTTGGTTTTCAGAAGCATTCGGGACCCCAAAGACCGGAAACAAATACAAAACAACGTAAAGCGAGAAGTTATAAGTGCCCGTTTTCCCAAGAACAACTGGATACTTTAAAAAAGAAGGTTGATGATGCTTTGGCAAAATGGATTCGGTACAAAAGATATCATCGCAACGATTGGACTTACGAATTGCTTGCTCAAGATACCGGAGCAAAGAAGAAAGACTTGATTGATTATTTCAAGTATGTGGAGCCCATCGGTTTTCATGCTTGGGTTGACAGGTTGAGAGTTGAAGAAGCTAAGGAATCCATGGCGTTTTATACCGATGAATTCTTTACATATATTCCGTCTGTGGTGGGATTTGCAGGAAGTGACGATTTCAAGACAGCATTTCTGCGCTTCGTAGGTCAAGAACCAAAGGACTGGAGAGTCGACAAGGCAAAAATAATACAATCCGGGGATGACCCGCTTTCTCCTAAATTTAATAAGGCTCTGGATAAAGTCTCTACCGCTTTCAATGTCTGGATAGCGGAGAAAAAATATCATGCGGCTGAGTTAACACATAGAAAGATTGCAAAAACGCTGCAGGTATCAGATACAGAGTTGTACCTATTTTGCGCATGGGTCTTGAAGAAGACAATAACTGAAAAAGTCATAGATCTTCGTATCGAGGAGGCCAAACAAATCATTCTGGCGAATCCTGCACTTGACATCATCGCCGTTGCTAATCAGGTCGGTTATTCTACAGCTAGTGCCTTTACCCGACAATTCGAGAAAAGGACCGGATACACGCCCGGTAATTGGAGGAGAAAAGAGTGCCCGGATTATGTACGCGTCATTCAACGCACAAGCTCCGGACCGTCAACTTTCATTTATTCTAAACCTGATAAACACATGCCGATTCAGTTTGATGAAGAAGACGTTAAAAAATGGATTCGAAAAAAAGGCTACTGCCAGTCCAATTTGTCAATAAAGAGCGTTGCTAGGGAGTGCGGCTTTTCGGACGCCAGGTTTGCCCAGTACTTGCGTCAGGAAGAAGATGCAACGTTCAATGAATGGATTTCCAAGTTAAGATTAGATGAAGCAAAGCGTATCCTTCTTAATCAGTCATCGCTCCCGACTGAGCAGGTTGGCAAACGACTCGGTTTCTCAACCAAATCTGGCTTTATAACATGGTTTAAGCAGCAGACAGGCGTTACACCGGAATCCTGGCGAACTGGCGTCTTGACCAAGAAGGTTTCTAAAACGGAGGCTGATATTCGTACAAACGTATATGTCCCTCTGGAGGCAAGAAGAAGAATTGACGAGTGGATTGAAGATAAGGGTTATTGCAAACCGAGATTATCTTTGGCATCAGCTGCTGAGGTAATAGGCGTAACAATAGATCAGCTTTCCATCTTCTTTTACAATGAAGGCTTCAATCAGTTCCCCGTCTGGATCTCAAATCTGCGCATCCGGGAGGCTCAGCGTCTTCTGATTACTTATCCTTCCATGCAGATTGTCAGCGTTGCCGCCAAGATTGGAATGACCGACGTAAAGATCTTCAGGGCGATATTCAAAAGACTTGTTGGAGAATTACCTACTGACTGGCGTAAAAACAATAGCAAACGCCCTGTGGCTGAAGTAATGACGAGGATAGAGAGACGTCCGGCAAAGCCATTCTCTCTCGATGCTGAAAAACTTAAGGATATTGAGAGTACAACCACCCAAGCCCAGAGTATTCTTTCCGATATTTTCAGAGAAGAAGAGTCGAAGGTGCCAATGGAAGTTAACCAGAAAGCTGAAAAAACGGTAATGGTGTTAATCGGGCTTGTTCTTAACAAAGAACAATGGTCAAGGCCAGAGTTTGACAAACTATGCGCAGAACATTCCATCCTGCCAGGATATGCAATCGAACGAATCAACGATATAGCATTTGAAAGACTTGACGATATCCTTATTGACGATGCCGGCGATGTGCTATATGTGAATATAGACTATAAAGATAAACTTGTATGAATAGACCTATAAAGCCCAAAGAGAGGGAAACAATTATCCAGTCTCTGCGTAGTGGTGTGGTTCCACGGTTAGGACTTCATCATATCCAGGTTGGTAGAAGTGAAGAGTTGAAATCCTTCGTAAAAGACGTGGACACGATTGCTGACGGCGGAACTTCTTTTCGCTTTGTCATTGGAGAGTATGGTTCCGGAAAGACGTTCTTTCTTTCAATGGTCCGCAGTATTGCCTTGGAGAAAGGTTTGGTAACCATACATGCCGATTTGTCTCCGAATAAGCGTTTATACGGCGCCGGTGGGAAAGCCCGTCTTCTTATTTCAGAGCTTATTTCCAATATGTCCACCCGTTCAAAACAAGACGGGAATGCGTTGCCAAACATTCTCGAGAAGTTCATTATGACGGTTCAGGGAAATGGTGAGACTCAAAATGTTGGAAACATTATCACTACAGAACTACAGGAAATAAACAATTACACCTGCGGGTATAGTTTTTCCACCGTCATCCGCCGGTACTGGGAAGGATTTAACAATGGCGATGACCTTCTGAAAACAAATGCTTTGCGCTGGTTGAGGGCAGAGTATAACTCTAAGAGCGATGCCTATAGAGACCTTGGGGTGAGGGATATTATCACTGATGCATCTTTTTACGACACATTGAAACTCTTTTCTGTTCTCGTTCGCAAGGCTGGTTATAAGGGACTCCTTGTATGCCTCGACGAGTTGGTAAATCTATACAAAATCACCAGTGCCGTAGCAAGGAGAGCTAACTATGAAGAGATTTTGTATATGCTGAACAACACCCTTCAAGGGAGTTTCCCCGGTATAGGTTTTATCCTTTGTGGCACTCCAGAATTCATCTACGATGAACGGAGGGGCCTTTATAGTTACGATGCTCTGAAATCACGTCTTGCTCACAATAGCTTTGCCGATAGGCTCGGATTAACCGACTATTCCGCGACTGTCCTCACTTTGTCCAGTCTCTCAAGGGAGGAATTATTTGTCCTTCTGAAGAACCTCAGGCATGTTTATGCCGCCGGAGACGAGAACAAGTATGCCGTTCCAGATGAAGCACTCATTGCCTTTATGAAGCATTGTGAGAATAAGATTGGTGAGAGCTATTTCCGAACACCAAGAACCACCATCAAAAGTTTCCTTGATCTATTGTCCATGCTTGAGCAGTATCCTTCGCTGACCTGGGAGAATCTCATTGACTCAGTGGAGGTGGTTGAAGATGTTGAGGATTCCGGCATTACAAGTGGATTATCCCATCTGGGTGCAGACGATTCCGGAAAGGATGAGGCATTTGCATCTTTCAAACTCTGAGTTAGTGGCAGAGACACGGTCATTTCAACTTCTCGATAGTCGAGTTCAGCGTTGGATATGGAAACAAGGCTGGACTTCTCTTTTGGAGATCCAAGAGAATACAATTCCATTAGTTTTGGACGGGCGTTGTGATGTCATTGTCAGCGCCCCAACCGGTGGTGGCAAGACGGAAGCTGTATTCCTCCCGATAATCTCAAAGATGCTGAACAAACCGATTGGCGCGGGATACTATGTCCTATACATAAGCCCCTTGAAAGCGTTAATAAACGACCAAACGCGGAGATTGACCGACTTATGTGAAGAGATTGGTGTTGGTGTCACATCGTGGCACGGAGACATTTCCGGGGCAAAGAAAAGCCAGTCATTCAAGGAGCCACGTGGCATTATGATAATCACGCCGGAATCCCTTGAGTCCATACTGATGCATCGCCGGGATGGATTGTTCCAAGCCTTCTCCAACTTAAGCTACATTGTTATAGATGAGATTCACTCGTTCGTCGGAAAGGAACGCGGGAAGCAGATTCAGTCGTTGATAAGCAGAATAGACTTTATTGCTGGACGAACAATCCCTCGTATTGGGATGAGTGCAACCCTCTCTGATTTCGAGGATATTAAACGGTTCATTCGCCCTGACCGGAGAATCCCCTGCGAGGTGCCAAAGGCCGGAGAACAAACACATGAGATTCAGGTACTGGTAAAAGAGTATTTATCAAGAGAAGACACTAATTGTGGTGAGCAAATTGCTGAGGATCTTTTCCTTAGATTAAGGAAATCGAACAACCTTGTCTTTACCCAAAGCCGGGCAACAGCAGAGGATTTTACCATCTTACTATCAAAAATAGCTAAACGTGAAGGCGTTCCAAATGAATTCCTTATTCACCATAGCAGTATCGATAAAGAAGACCGGAGATTCTTGGAACAAACCCTGCAGGAGGGGCGGAATCCAACGACTGCCATATGCACATCGACATTAGAACTTGGAATAGATGTCGGTTCCGTCAAATCGGTTGCACAAATTGGGACGTGTCCATCTGTTTCGAGCCTGCGCCAACGCCTCGGGCGCTCCGGCAGACGGGATGCCCCATCCATTTTACGGGTATATAACATTGATAGGGACAAACCCAATGATGTGATGGCTTGCCTCAGTTTTTCTCTGATTCAGAACATCGCCATGATTGAACTGATTAGAGAGAACAGATATGAGCCCTACAATGTTGATCGCTACCACTTTTCGACGTTGATTCAGCAAATCTTATCTGTTCTTGCTCAATACGGTTCATTCTATCCTAAGGAGGGGTGGATGCTATTGTGTAAGAATGGCGCGTTCAGTAATGTTACGCCGGATATGTTCCTTGAGTTACTGCATGGATTGGGGAAAGAGAGCATTATCTCTCAAACGCACACTGGTCAAATAGTTATCGGGGAAATAGGTGAAAAGATAGTCAAGGATATTGATTTCTACGCCGCTTTTACAGCTTCGCCAGACGTGCTGGTCATTGAGAAAAAAAACGGGAAGCACATCGGGTCAATAAATGAAGACTTGAAGGAGGGTTCTATCTTTATCCTTTCTGGCAGGTATTGGCTCGTTCTTGAGCGAGATAATAGTGGCACACGATTATTTGTTGAACAAACCCGAGCCCAAGGAGATTATCATTTTTCTAGCCCCATTCTTGATATTGATAGGATTATCGTTGAGAAGATGCGCGAGGTTTACTTGTCAAGAGAAGTATATCCATATTTGGATGGTGCTGCAAAGGAACGTTTAGCACTTGCCAGACATACTTTTGCCGAATTGGGACTGCAAGATAGAAACGTTGTGACGATTACCTTCGGCGAAGAAGAAGAAACACTGCAGCAACAAACTGTATTCTTCACGTGGGCCGGAACGAAGATTAACCGGGCAATTAGTTTGACAACCAAGCTATTAGGAGAAGGCGCGTGCAGTGAGGGCCCATACTATATAATGGGATTTACAGATGAAATAGCTGAAAATATATTGGCTGCTGGAGACATAGATCCTATAGCACTGGCATCGTTGCGAAGTAGACATCAAAAGGAATCAGAAAAGTATGACGATTTAGTTCCCGATAATCTGCTTAATGCGGAATACGCTCAGAGCCATTTAGATGTGGAAGGCATGATGACCTACTTGAAATCCCGATTGCTATAAGCATCTTATTCTCAATCAATAGAATAAATAATCGGGTTAAAGATATCAGTAGGGTTAGGTTTCATTTGAAAGAAATGAACATTTTGCCCTTTGAGAACATTTCTCACTGTTGCTATATCGCCATTTGAACAACGAATACCGAAGTAAATACTCTTGATATAGGATTCTGAATCAAGCTCAATTGGCACAAATTGTCCTTCAACGTCAGGGCTGTATGATATAAGCCGAGCCTCATCCTCCTTTTTCCAAGCATCCATTTTTGTGAGAAGGCTTAGATCAGTATTTATAGCTGATTTATCAAGAGAGACCGGTTCTTCGTTCGCTTTGTAAATAACGTTCCTGAAACGAAGAACCCGTTTGTCGTCAGTATTTGTAAAACCTTCTGAAAAATGATACTCAATGCACATGCCGTATTGATTGTCGGCATAGTGTGACCACATCAAAACATTGGATAGAATCTTCGTCGCATCCCCATCCTCCGGGATTTTTGAGAAAGAACGGATGCGGAAATACTCCATAGATTGCACATACGGTTCCACGTACTTACGACCTTGTTTCTTCCTTAAGTGGTAGTCGCCCCAACTTAAAAGAAGAGTGTCAAAAGGATCGTTCATTACACGAGGGCTGCATACTGTCAATTGATTGTTAATCAAATCAGCCAGAGCATATTTGCTGATGGGGCGAAAAGATAATAGCCCCCGTGAGACGTCATCACCTTTTATCCGACAATGGTATAGCTGATGCTTTTTGTAAACCTCAACCGAGTCGTCAAATCTATCAACATTGGCATAAATCTCCCCTGCTTGAGACCATAGTTGTTTTACAAATGGTTCGTATATGATGTGGTATGTAGCTTTGTCTACGAAATCTTTCGACGAACGACAAATAGGATCTGATTGAAGTTCCGAAATTGCTTCATCCATAAAACCAGCAGCTCTATGTGGCTCATCAAGGTTCTTGAAGTAAATCGCATGTAGGTAGGGGCTTACAAACTTAGGAACGGAAGGATATTGAGCCAACATGGCATCAATATCCTCGGGATTCCCCTTTTCTTCCAGAATTTTCTTGAACTTACCGCTTATCTCTTCAGGGGTTCTTTCCGTCATAACCGCCTTGTATTCAGTTCCGTTTATTATCATTCTTTGTTATCATGTATAAAAACAACTCCCATCAGTTGATAGAGCTAATGGAAGTTATGTGGTGATGGGAGATGTCCTATTTTGCATAGTAGCCGCCGGTCTTGTCTGAATCGCGATGCTCAATCACATATTCCTTGACAAGGATTGCAAGGTGACGATCGATGGTAGGAATACTCTTATCGGCAAGTTCTGAAATCCTCTTACGTTGAATTCCCGGATTGTCTCTAATAATCTGATATGTCTTCTTTACACTATCGCTTAGCCTATCAATCCGACTATCATTTGGCCTATCATTTCGGTTATCATTTACCTTATCACCCGATAGGCGTGGCGTCAACGGGCTCTTGAAACGGATGGTGAGGCAGACAAAATGTGTCACAAAATCGTACTCCGGCTCGGGTAGTCCAGCTTCTTTGCAATACGTGAATATGTTGAGTATGCCACGGCCCCAGCCCTCGGCTTTGCCCCCTTTGAAAAGGGCTCCGGCAATCTTTTCGTTGATAGGCAATGAATGCGGACGGCGGCGGAACTCGTCGGGCGTTGTTCCCATGGGGAAAGCTCCGGGATTCATAAACTCGATACGGTCATCAAAGATCGCCACGCTGGGTGTCATCGCCTCAGACCACCAGGTCCTATGGGCCAGGAGGTTCAAACTGGCTTCCCTGATAACCTTGACGGGAACAGTAAGTTCGTTCTTGCTGTCGAAGTCATCCTGGTCTCCGGAGAGAAACATGTGCTTGCGACAGAAGTCCTCGATGGACTGGAGCTGCTGGAACAGATTTGCCTCGACGACAGCCTGGTCACGGAACTTGTCCATGATGAGTCCCTCGAAACGCGCCAGGCGTACACGGCAATGGGAGAAGAAGCGGACAGGATCCTTGCCGAACAGGGCGACGGCACCGTTGGTGAGTCCATCTTCCGAAGTCAGCACATTGAATGGCCGCAGGCGGTCAATAGTGGTTGTGGCTTCGGCAGCTTCAGCCGGAATGCGCCCAGTCTGAATGCCGCCATTGATGGCTTTTGTCAGCGTATTGCCGTCAATATCGTCAAGTGTCGCATAGGGGCACGGTGTCAATTCCCAGCTGAACTTCTTGGGGTCGCTCAGACGGATGCGCTCATCGAACATTTCACGCGGCATGATCGACGTGGTGTTCTCAACTTTATAGTAGGGGCGGCTGTCGTATGTGTACGGCGCAGCCATAACAGCCGGAGCCGGGAACCAGATGGCAATGACTTTCTGGTTGGGCCTTTCGGGGACATCGACATATTGCGCGTAGAGGTCAATGGCAGGTGAGAACTTGCGCATTTCCTTGGCGATATCCTGACGAGTCTGGTCAACTACATCCTGCCCGAGAATCTTCAAGGTAGTGGGATGAATGCCGAAAAAGAGCCAGCCGCCATCGGTATTGAGGAAGGCGCAACCGGACTGCATTCCGGCATTCAACTCTCCGGTCGTCTTCTTGACCTCCAGGATGCGGCTTTCGTCGCGGCGGATGATGGTCTCTATGTCGTGTATAGTCAGCTCCTTCATTCGGCTCTATATTTGTTTTACAAATGTACGAAAAGAAATCCGGGCGGCAATCGATATTCACGAGGAAGAATCCTGAGGATGAAAAATTGACAAGTTTATCTGTAAAACACGCGATTTTTAGCGTCTTTCAGCGTTATTTACGACTAAATTTGATGCAAAAATGACAGCGAGACGAACAAATTATTTTTGCTTATCTCGCTGTAAATCAGTATGTTAAGAGTAAATCTTTCTCTTAATATTCCTCCTCGTTAAAGAAAAAATCTTCCTTCGTGGGGTAGTCGGGCCAGATGTCTTCGATGCTTTCATAGATCTCGCCGTCGTCCTCGAGTTCCGAGAGGTTCTCGATCACTTCCTCGGGAGCGCCGGAACGGTTGGCGTAGTCGATAAGTTCGTCCTTAGTTGCCGGCCACGGTGCGTCGTCCAGGCTACCGGCAAATTCCAATGTCCAATACATATACTCGGTAATAGTTAAGTTGTTATTATTTTTCCTAAATTTGCTGTGCGGTAATTTTCCGCAAAGATAGAAAAAAATACTACATATCCTATGCCATATATCAAAGAAGAAATATACGACGAAAAAGTGACCTCGGAGATCGCCGCTCACGTCAAGGAGATACTCCGTCTCATCGGTGAAGATCCCGCGCGCGAGGGGCTCGTGAAGACCCCCGAGCGCGTGGCGAAAGCGCTCCAGTTCATGACCCAGGGGTATGAGCAGGATGGCACCGAGATCATCCAGAAGGCCATTTTTGACGAGGAGTACAAACAGATGGTCATAGTCAGGGACATCGAGCTCTATTCGATGTGCGAGCACCACATGTGCCCATTCATTGGCAAGGCCCACGTAGCATATATCCCTAACGGAAAGATTACTGGACTGAGCAAGATCGCTCGCGTCGTGGAGACCTACGCCCGCAGGCTTCAGGTCCAGGAACGCCTGACCGTACAGATCCGCAACTGCATCGAGGAGTCGCTGCATCCACTCGGAGTCGCGGTCGTCATCGAGGCGCAGCATACCTGCATGTCGATGCGCGGCGTGCAGAAGTCAAACGCAGTCACGACCACCTCGGCCTTCTCGGGTATCTTCCTGAGTTCGGCCAGGACAAGGAACGAATTCCTCAACCTGATCGACAGGAAATAAGAAAGGGACCCCGGCCGGGTCCCTTTCGTTTTATTTCAAGAACGCATCCCTGACGACTTTCTCGCTTCGCGAGATGAAGTCGCTGAGCGCCTTGCCCTTGAGCATGCCATTGGCAAGCAGGGCCAGGTCTGCGATCTGGTGCAGCATCTCGTTGGAACGGGCGAAAGCCTCGACATCGGCCTTGTGTGCATGACGGACATCGTCGCGCGCCTGACGGGCGGCTTCCTTCTCCGCGTCGGAGGCATCCTTCGGAGCCTCCGGCGGAAGCTCGCCCTGCGGCGCGACGCCTTCCTGCTTCGCAGCCATGATCTGCGCCACGAGAGGATTGTCCATGTTCACTGTGATATTGTACGACTTGGGCATCTCGCCGTAGAAGTTCATGCCTCCGCCGAGAGCGCTCATCTCGCGGTAGCGGCGCATGAACTCGCTCTGGGTGATAAGGATAGGCGCTGCATCCTCACCGAGATTGTCGCCAATCACATAGTACTCGTTCTCGGACGGCATGACGGCCTTGAACATATTCTCGAGGTCGTAGCGCTCGTCCTCCTTCATCTCAAGCTTCACGCGGTCCTCCTTCGGGATAAGGTTGGCTACGGAGTCGGAATCGACGCGTGCGAACCTGGTATTCTCGACCTTGCTTTCAAGCAGGTTCACAAAGTGCGAATCGAGCTCGCAGTCCATCAGCAATACGTCATAGCCCTGAGCCTTCGCGCCTTCGATGAATGGATACTGTGCCTCCACATCGGTGGCATACAGGTACACGACCTTCTTGTCCTTGTCGGTCTGCTGCGGCTCGATCGCCGTACGGTATTCGTCAAGGCTGAAGTACTTGCCGTCGGTATTCTTAAGCAAAGCAAACTTGAGGGCCCTCTCACAGAACTTCTCGTCAGTGAGCATACCGTACTCTATGAAGAGCTTGAGGTTGTCCCACTTGCTCTCGAGAGCCTGCCTTTCATTCTTGAAGATGTCTTCAAGCCTGTCAGCAACCTTCTTGGTGATGTATGTGGAAATCTTCTTGACGTTCGCGTCACTCTGGAGATAGCTCCTGGAGACGTTCAGCGGAATATCAGGAGAATCTATGACACCGTGGAGAAGCGTCAGGAAGTCAGGGACTATATTGTCGACGTGGTCCGTGACGAACATCTGGTTGCAGTACAACTGTATCTTGTGCTTGTCGATGGCCATCCTCTCCTTGATCTTCGGGAAGTACAGCACTCCGGTGAGGTTGAAAGGATAATCCACGTTCAGGTGGATGTGGAACATGGGATCCTCTTCCATCGGATACAGGGCCTTGTAGAATGCCATGTAGTCCTCCTCCTTGAGGCTGGACGGGGCCTTGGTCCAGATGGGCTCGATCTTGTTGACGACGTTGTCCTTGTCCGTGTCGACATACTTGCCGTCCTTCCACTCCTGCTCCTTGCCGAACACGATGGGTACCGGCATGAACTTGCAGTACTTGTTGAGCAGCTGCTGGATACGGCCCTTGGAAGCGAACTCCTCGGAATCCTTGTCGAGATATAGCGTAATGACGGTTCCACGACCGGACTTGTCACACTCCTCCATCGTATACTCCGGGCTGCCGTCGCAGGTCCATTTGACTGCCTTGGCACCCTCCTTCCAGCTCAGTGTCTCGATGGTAACCTTCTCGGATACCATGAAAGCGGAATAGAATCCCAGTCCAAAATGGCCGATGATATTGCCGATCTGGTCCTTGTACTTCTCAAGGAACTCCCCTGCCGAGGAGAACGCTATCTGGTTTATGTACTTGTCGACTTCCTCTTCGGTCATGCCTATGCCTTCATCGATGACCTTCAGGGTCTTTGCCTTCTCGTCGAGCTCTATGCGGACCTTCAGGTCCCCGAGCTCCTCCTTGTAATCCCCGCTGAGGGCCAGGGCCTTCATCTTCTGCGTAGCATCGACGGCGTTTGCCACAAGCTCGCGAAGGAATATCTCATGGTCCGAATAAAGAAACTGCTTGATGACCGGGAATATGTTCTCGGTAGTCACTCCGATTTTACCTTTGTTTTCCATATCGTTGTTGTTTTATTGACAAAAAAAGTGCGCCGCCATGAGGCGACGCATCTATTCAGTCAAATTGTGTTCCAGTCCGGCATGACTGACGAAATGTCAGTCCCTACTTGTACAGGAAGCGCTTGATGCTCATCTTGGGAGTCTTCTCGAAAGGCACGGGGACGACTTCGACCTTGGTTATCTGGCTGTAAACCGGGAGCTTGCGGTTTGCGGCGATGCGGATGGCCTCGGGCACGTCGGAGACGGCCTCGGCATCCAGGCCCGCCTTCTTCATGGCATCCTCATCGAGGTAGACCATCGCGACGAGCTTTGAAGCGCGGTCCACGACGACGGACTCGACGACAAAGTCCTGGCTGTTGACGACGGCCTCAACTTCCTCCGGATAGATGTTCTGCCCGTTGGAGGAGAGTATCATGCTCTTCGAGCGGCCCTTGATGAAGATGTTGCCGGCAGCGTCCATCACGCCCAGGTCTCCAGTACGCAGGAATCCGTCCTCGGTGAAAGCTCCGGCCGAGGCCTCGGGATTCTTGAAATAGCCGATACAGATGTTGCGGCCCTTCGCCTGGATCTCGCCGGCGATATTCTGCGGGTCCTCGGAGTCGATGCGGACCTCCGCACAAGTGACCGGCTTGCCGCAGGACCCCTTGACGAAACGGGCGGGATCCTCATAGGCAAGCAGAGGACAGGCCTCCGTCATGCCGTAACCTACCGTATAGCGCAGCTTGATCTTGCGGAAAAGGTCTTCGACCTCGGGATTGAGCGGTGCGCCGCCCATGATATAATGGCCGCAACGTCCTCCGAAAGCAGCATCCAGTCCCTCGCGCATCTTCTTGTAAATGATCCCGCGGATGCCGGGAACCTTGGTCGCGAACTTGATCGAAGGCTTCTGCAGCATGGGCTTCAGCGAAGATTTGTAGACTTTCTCCATCACCAGAGGCACAGTGACTATCATGTAAGGACGCACTTCCTTCATGGCTTTGAGCAGCAGGCTCGGCGAAGGGGTCTTGCCAAGGAAATAGATGGTGACTCCGGAGCACAAGGGATAGGTCAGTTCGAAGGCGAGACCGTACATGTGTGCCATCGGCAGCATTGACACCAGCGTATCATCGGGAGTAGCCTTGACATTGGTCTGGGCATACTCGACGGTAGCGGTGAAGCTGTCATACTTCAGCATGACACCCTTCGGGGCGCTCGTCGTGCCGGAAGTATAATTGATGATGGCAAGGTCCTCGGCATTGTCGGTCGGATAGACGACATCGTCGCGCGAGAATCCGGAGGGATACTTGGCGGCGAATGAAGCCTCAAGGCCAGCGAAAGCCTTCTCGATCAATCCGTCGGAAGAGTACAATACCGTGAAATCCTGCACGTTGACTACACTCCTGACAAGGGGCATCTTCTTGACATCCAGCTTCGCCCAGATATCACCGTCGACGAAGAAAGCGATGCTCTCCGAGTGGTCCACAAGGTGGTTGATGCTGTCGGGATGGAAGTCGCAGAGGATAGGTACTGCCACGGCGCCATAAGTGTTGATGGCAAAGAAAGAAACGGCCCAGCGGGCGGTGTTCTTGGCGCAAATGGCGATTTTATCACCCTTTCGGATGCCCGACTGTTCGAAAAGTATGTGGAATTTCTCTATATTTGCAGCCAGGTCGCTGAAAGTGAAGGACTCGCCGTTGTAGTTGCAGAGCGCTTTCTTGTCCCAGCACCCCTTTACTGTCTCCTGGAGTTTCCAGAGATAATGCTTGCTCAAATAGTTTGGATCCATGTGATGTGGTTTTAGTTTTGCTAATATATAAACTTCACGCATACTATTTGAAATATTGTGGCGAAATCGCCGTATATATGGTGAAATCATAAATAGAAAAATGAGAAGGAAACCCATCATCGCGCTCATCTACGACTTCGACGGAACTCTCTCTCCAGGCAACATGCAGGAGTTCGGCTTCATACAGGCCGTCGGACAGACTCCCGAGGAGTTCTGGACCAAGAGTGACAGCATAGCCCGCGGCCAGGATGCCAGCAACATACTCGCCTACATGAAACTCATGTTCGACGAGGCCAGGAAGAACAATATACCCCTCCGCCGCAAGGAGTTCAAGGAGTTCGGCAAGCATATCGAACTGTACGAGGGCGTCCGCGGATGGTTCAAGCTTATCAACGAGTACGGCGAATCGCACGGTGTCAAGATCGAGCACTACATCAATTCCTCCGGCCTCAAGGAGATCATCGAAGGCTCCCCTATCGCCAAGGAGTTCAAACACATCTTCGCCGGGACATTCCTCTACGATGAGAAGGGTGAGGCGGAATGGCCGGGCATAGCCGTAGACTATACCGCCAAGACACAGTTCCTCTTCAAGATCAGCAAGGGTATCTTCAGTTCGCGGGACAACAAGATGGTCAATTCCAGCATCGCCGACGACAAGAAACGCATCCCGTTCAGCCACATGATCTATTTCGGGGACGGTGATACCGACGTGCCCTGCATGAAGATCGTCAACATGTTCGGAGGCAACTCCATCGCCGTGTTCAACCCGAGCAATGAAAAGAAGCGCACCAGCACGCAGAAACTTCTGCGACAGGGGCGCGTTAAGTTCATCACACCCGCTGTCTATACAAAGGACAGCCGCACCTACCGCATCGTCTGCACCATCATCGACCGCATCAAGGCCGACAACGACTTGGAATTCCTTTCGAAGTACCAGTAGATAGCGGAAAAAACCGTATATTTGTGTCTTCCTTTTTTGAAAGACACAGATGAAATTCAGGATTCAGTCGCCCTTCAAGCCCTCCGGAGACCAGCCGGAGGCCATCGAACAGCTCTGCTCGGCCCTCAATGACGGCGTGACGGACGTCACGCTGCTCGGCGTCACGGGCTCGGGCAAGACATTCACGATGGCCAACGTAATCGAGCGTCTCCAGCGGCCGACACTCATCCTGAGCCACAACAAGACCCTCGCAGCGCAGCTCTACGGCGAGTTCAAGTCTTTCTTCCCGGACAATGCCGTGGAATATTTCGTCTCGTACTACGACTACTATCAGCCGGAGGCATACCTGCCCAGCAGCGACACATACATCGAGAAGGACCTCAGCATCAACGACCAGATCGAGAAGCTGCGCCTGAGCGCCGCCAGCGCCCTGTTGAGCGGGCGGCGCGACGTCATCGTCATCTCCAGCGTATCCTGTCTGTACGGCATCGGCAATCCCGATGACTTCCACGAGCAGACGGTCATAGTGAAGAAGGGCGAGCAGCGCAGCCTTACACGGCTCCTTTACCAGCTGGTGGACGCCCTGTATTCCCGTACGGAAGTGGAGTTCAAGCGAGGCACCTTCCGTGTAAGGGGCGACACTGTGGACGTTTATCTCAGCGGAGCGGACAATGCCATGCGCATAGAGTTCTTCGGAGACGAGGTGGAAAGCATCTCCGTCATCGACCCCGTGACGGGCGCGAGGATAGAGGAAGTCGACGAGATATCCATCTATCCCGCCAACAATTTCGTGACCACCAAGGAACGCGGCATAGCCGCCGTGAGCCATATCCAGGATGACCTCAAGCTTCAGCTCGACTATTTCGAGAGCATAGGCAAGAACCTGGAAGCCAAGAGATTGAAGCAGCGCGTCGAGTACGACCTCGAGATGATAAAGGAGATGGGCTACTGCCCCGGCATAGAGAACTATTCCCGCTATTTCGACGGGCGCAAGCCGGGACAGAGGCCGTTCTGCCTGATAGATTATTTCCCCGACGACTTCATCACCTTCATCGACGAGAGCCATGTGACCCTGCCGCAGATCCACGCGATGTTCGGCGGCGACCATTCGCGCAAGTCCGTACTCGTCGAGTACGGATTCCGCCTGCCGGCAGCCGCCGACAACCGCCCGCTGACCTTCGAGGAATTCGAAGCTGTCACCGGTCAGAAGGTATATGTCAGCGCGACACCGGCCGACTATGAGCTACGCAAGTCCGAAGGACTCGTCGTGGAGCAGGTCGTCCGGCCGACGGGCCTTCTGGACCCTCCGATTGAGGTCCGGCCCATCGAGAACCAGGTAGACGACCTCGTGGAGGAGATTCGCGTCCGTGCGGAGAGGGACGAGCGTGTGCTCGTCACCACCCTGACCAAGCGCATGGCAGAGGAGTTGTACGAGTATCTGGCCAAGATAGGCATCCGCTGCCGATACATCCATTCGGATGTGGACACCACCGAACGCGTGGAGATCATCGAGGATTTCAAGAACGGACTGTTCGATGTCCTGGTGGGCGTCAACCTTCTGCGCGAAGGACTTGATATCCCTTCCGTCTCACTAGTAGCCATACTCGACGCCGACAAGGAAGGATTCCTGCGCACCGGCCGGGCGCTGACGCAGACCGCCGGCCGTGCGGCCCGAAACGTCAATGGACTGGTCATAATGTACGCCGATTCCATCACCAAGTCCATGGACGAGACTATACGCGAGACCAACCGCCGTAGGGCCAAGCAGATGGAATACAATGAGTTGCATCACATCACGCCGGAGCAGGTGGAGGTGAAGCACAACGTCCTTGCCGCAGAGCTCGGAGGAAGGGACGGCAAGGTCCGCCTCACCAACGGCCTCAACCGACTAAGCGCCCCGAACTCATGGGAAGGCCCTACATACATACCCGATCCGTCGGAACTCGGCCGCGGCACGGTCTCCGTCGACCTCGGTCTCGACTCGCGCCGCGAGGAGAAGACCGCGTATGTCGACGGATACGTCAAGGCCGACTTGGCCGCAGTCCTTCAAGACCCTGTCATACGCTCCATGACGCGCGAGATGGTCGAGAAGATGGTCGAGGAAGACCGCAGGCGCATGAAGAAATCGGCCGCAGAACTAGACTTCAACGCCGCCGCGAAATACCGCGACGAGATGTGGGCCCTCCAGGAGTACTTGAAGGTGTGGAAAGACAAGGATTGACAAGATGAGGTCCCGCAGCGTTCTACTCTTCATACTGTCAGTCATCGCAGTCCTCGCGCTGCTGTGCCGTTTCTTCCCGAGGGACGGCATCGTAATGGGACCTCTCACGCTCAACTTCCCTTCCCTCGCGGAAATACTGACAGGTGACGAGCCGGCGGGAGAGAGTCCTGAAGAACTGCTTGCCAAACGCATGGCAGCCATCAGGGAAGCCCGCAAGAGCGACTTCCTGGAGTATTTCAAGGACAATCCCGCCCGAATCTATTTCCCAGGGGACAGCATAGGATATCTTGACGCTTTCTTCAACGCGCTTGACAGCGCAGGCCGGCATCGTATGCGCATCGTGCATTACGGTGATTCCCAGATCGAGGAAGACCGTATCAGCAAGGTGTTGCGAGATAGCCTGCAGACCCGCTTCGGCGGTGGCGGTCCGGGCTGGCTGCCCGTCCTGGATGAATACTACAACCTGAGCATCTCCGAAGCGAGTTCGGCCGCGCCGCGCCGCTATCTTGCCTACGGCCCGGCGGAGATGCGCGGCGCCGGCGGCCGTTACGGCCCCATGGCCCAGAAAAGCCATTACGACTCTACCGTTGTGACCACCTTCTTCCCCGTCAAGAACAACCACGGTCCGAGCCGGTACTTCAACCGCCTGACATTCCTTTCTTCAGGCGGGGATGTATTCATACGCTGCAAAGACTCGACTCTGAGGGTGGAAGCTACCGCGGATATCCGTCATATCCGCTTCGACCTGCCAGACAGCACTGAACGTGTCAGCATCACGCATTCGGGAAGTCACGACATCTACGGAGTAATGCTCGACAACGACACCGGAGTGGCACTGGACAATATCCCCATGCGGGGATGCGGAGGAACAATCTTCACCGGGATCAAGGCCGAACAACTCTCTGACTATTACAACAACGAGAACGTCCGCCTCATTATCCTCCAGTACGGTGGAAATGTCGTCCCCTTCACCAAGCGGGAGGACAAGATCGCAGAGTATTGCTCCGATATCGCAAGGCAGATAGCATACCTGCAGGAGCAGGCTCCGGAGGCCCGCATCCTTTTCATCGGGCCTTCCGACATGTCAACCACCATCCAGGGCAAGATGCAGACTTACAAGCATCTTCCGGCTTTCGTAGACTCGCTCCGCACCGCTGTAACCGACGCCGGAGCAGCATTCTGGGACATGTACGCGGCCATGGGAGGGCTGAACTCCATGGCGCAGTGGGTGAAGCAAGTCCCTCCCCTCGCCGGCCCGGACTATGTCCATTTCACGCCGCGAGGAGCCGAGAAGATGGGTGACATGCTCTTCGACACCCTCATGCTCTATTATGACTACTACAAACTGACACACTATGAATAAGAGACTTACCATCTCTGTCCTGGCGGCGCTGCTGTGCGCAGTCCTGCCCGCCCAGGAACTTCCGAGGGCGGAGATCGCCCAGCAGCCACCCTGCGTCCATGTGGACAGGGCAGGCCTCCATTTCCCCGGTTCGCGGGATGCGCAGGACCATTTCTACGGTCTGCTGGACTCGCTGATGGCGGGCTCTGGGCGAAGCGTCAACATCTGGCATGTCGGCGGTTCGCACGTCCAGGCAGGGCATTTCTCATACAGGCTCCAGGAGCGGCTGACCACGATGGCGGATTCCCTCAAGGGAGAAAGGGGTTTCATCTTCCCTTACCGTATAGCCAAGACCAACTCCGACAAGAGCTTCCGGACTTCCTTTACGGGAGAATGGCTTTCAGCCATGGCCGCCAGCACACATAAGGACCTGAATCCTCGATTCGGCATCATGGGCATCGCCGCACAGACTTCCGATTCACTTGCAACGGTCGGTATAGGGCTGAACATAAGCGCGGATACGCTATGGAGGTTCAACCGTTTCCGTATACTCGGCTACGCTTCTTCACCTGATGTACGTCCCTATCTCGTAAGCGGGGCAGACACCCTTGACTTCGTCATTGACACGGAGACACAGAGCTATCTCTTCGACCTTCCTGCCGAGACAGATACGGTGACGATAGGTTTCCACATCCCCCAAGGGCAGTCCTTCACGCTGACAGGTACTGAACCCATCAGCGGACGCAAGGGGATAAACTATTATTGCTCAGGGGTCAACGGGGCCAGGCTGACGACCTGGCTGGAGCAGTGCCCCGACCTTCCCCGCGACCTTCAACTCGTCAAGCCCGACCTCGCGATCTTCGCCGTAGGCATCAACGACTCGGCCTGCAAGGCCGTGGATTTCAAGCCGGAGGTCTTCAAGGAGAACTACCGCAAGCTGGTCCGCCTCATCCGCGAGCAGTCGCCTGACTGCGCCTTCGTCTTTATCACCAACAACGACAGCTACCGCTATATCAGCCGCGGCATGACATACAATCACAACGGTCCTACCGTACAGAAGGCCATGTTCGAACTCGCAAAGGAGTATGGCGCTGCGGTATGGGACGTATACGACATCATGGGCGGCAAGGACAGCGTCATCAAATGGAGGAATGCCGGACTGGTCAAATCCGACAGGCTGCATTTCACCCAGGAAGGCTACGTCCTGCTCGGAGACATGCTTTACAACGCACTGGTGGACGATTACAACGCACAGAAGAGATGATGGCCGGAATCCCGGATACGGCAGGCGCCTTCCTGCATCGGGTGTTCGCGTTTGACGCGGGCTCTCCCCTGCTTTTCACCCAGTTCTATTTCTGGGCGTTCTTCGCCTTCGTATTCGCGGGATTCACGCTCGTCAAGGACCGCCGCCTGCTGCGCAACGCATATCTGTTCTTCGTCAGCCTCTTCTTCTACTACAAGACCAGTGGCCTGTCGGTTCTGATACTCATCTTCGTCACCTGCTCGGACTTCCTGATAGCGAAAAGGATACACTCTGCCCGGACAGGCGGCCGAAAGAAAGCCTGGCTGGTCCTGAGCATCTGCATCGACCTCTTCCTGCTGTGCTATTTCAAGTACGCATATTTCTTCACTGATGTCGTCAACAACCTGCTCGGAGTTGACTTCAAGGTGTTCGATGTCTTCTCCTGGGCGGGCAACCAGATAGCAGGGGCGAACCGCTGGAGCGTCAACAGCATCGTGCTGCCGGTGGGCATTTCGTTCTTCACCTTCCAGGTCATCAGTTACACCGTGGACGTGTACCGGGGCCAGCTCAAGCCGGTAGGCAACATCCTGGATTTCGGCTTCTTCGTCAGTTTCTTTCCCCAGTTGGTCGCAGGACCCATCGTTCGCGCGAGCGAGTTCATCCCGCAGATGTACAGGCCGTGGAACCTGGGAAGGAAGCAGTTCGGCATTGCCGTTTTCTGGATACTCAACGGACTGGTCAAGAAGATAGTTCTGAGCGACTACATCGCCGTCAATTTCATCGACAGGGTATTTGACAACCCCTTGCTTTTCACCGGATTCGAGAACCTGTGCGCCATCTTCGGGTATTCCCTGCAGGTGTACGCGGACTTCTCGGGATACACCGATATAGCCATCGGCGTGGCCATGCTGATGGGATTCTACCTGCCGAAGAATTTCAACTCCCCGTACAAGGCCACCAATCCCCAGGATTTCTGGAGGCGCTGGCACATGTCCCTGAGCCGGTGGCTGAAGAACTACCTCTACATCCCACTGGGAGGCAACCGCAACGCCAGTTTCGGGACCTATTTCTGGACAGTCGTTTTCGCCGCACTGGGAGTGTGGCTGTCCGGAAGCATCTGGGTGGGAGTGGGAGTCCTGTCATTCGCCGCCGTCGTCGGCATCGTCGCCTGGTTCAATCCCGCCAGACGCAAGAAGATCACCGCCAACATGAACCGCTTCATAACCATGCTTCTGGGCGGTCTGTGGCACGGTGCCAGCTGGAACTTCATTATCTGGGGCGGGCTTAACGGGCTGGGGACCATCGGTTACCAGTTCTGGAAAGACATGAACTGGCATCTCAGGATGGGGGCGGTTGCCCTGGCGACGGCGGCATGCGCCGTCCTGGCCAGGGTCTCTCCGGCCCCCGTCTTCAACCTCCTCTCCGTCTGGACCGCCATAGTCTGTGCAGGTACCTTGATCCGGTACATCTACCACCTTTGCGGAGGGAAACACCCCTTCAAGGGTCTCGGAACCGTCTGGGGAGTGGCGCAGACTTTCACTTTCATAACCTTCACCCGACTGTTCTTCCGCAGCGGCTCCAATCTCGATCCGGCCACGGCCAACGAAGTGGCGTGGCGCACGGCCCGCAACATGGTGCACCAGATCGGGTCGACATGGAACGTATCCATCATCCCCCAGATCTGCCACGAATACCGCAACGTATTCATCCTCGTGATTCTAGGCATGGTCATCCACTGGCTTCCGGAGCGTTTCAAACGCTGGTACAGGCTCAATTTCGCCATGCTTCCCCTGCCGGTAATGGTCCTGGCGGTCGTTGCCGTCGTCTTCATCGTATATCAGTTCATCACCGCCGACCTTCAGGCGTTCATCTATTTCCAGTTCTGATTTTTTGATTAACTTTGTATAGACACGGTTAATCGCACTGATGCTATGGAAAGGATAGAAGAGCTCTTTCCCGCCTATACCGGCAGGGACAAAGAACTGGTGGCCGCCGCATACGCCATCGCTTCCAATGCATTGGAAGGCTTGAAGCGCGGCAACGGCGCACCTTTCATCGAGCATGCGGAGAATGTTGCGAAGATAGCCGCGGACGAGATAGGCCTCGGGCCCGAGTGCGTCGCGGCGGTGTTCCTGCACGAAGCCACGCGCGAGAGGCAGGACATCGACCTCCGCCATACCGGGTCGTTCGGGAGGGACATCCTCACCATGGTGGACGGACTGAACAAGATCGCGACTATCAAGCCCAAGGATACCCGTCTCGAAGCCGAGAATTACAAGAAGCTGATAGTCAGCTACTCCACCGATCCCCGCGTAGTGGTCCTGAAGCTTGCCGACCGCCTCGAAGTCATGCGCAGCCTCGAGCTCTTCCCCAAGGCATCGCGCGAGCGCAAGCAGCTCGAGACCCTCCTCCTCTACATTCCTCTCGCCCACCAGCTCGGACTCTACAACATGAAGAGCGAGATGGAGGACATCTACTTCAAATATGCCGAGCCGGAGGAGTACCGCGCCATCACCAACCGGCTTAAGGCCACCGAACGCGACCGACAGGTCATCACCAAGCAGTTCATCGAGCCGCTCAAGGCCACGCTCTCCGAAGCCGGTATCAAATACAAGCTCAAGGCCCGCACCAAGACCGCATTCTCCATCTGGAAGAAGATGCAGAAGCAGAAGGTGGATTTTGATGGCGTGTATGATGTGTTCGCCATACGCTTCATCATAGACTGCGAGGATGACCGAGCTGTAGAACATGCCCTCTGCTGGAAGGTTTTCGGCTTCGTGACAGAGGAGTACGAGTCCGACACTTCCCGCCTGCGCGACTGGATATCCAATCCCAAGCCCAACGGCTATGAGTCGCTTCACATCACCGTGAAGAACTCCGAAGGGGCATGCCTTGAGGTGCAGATCCGCACGAAGCGCATGGATGAGATGGCCGAGAGCGGCCTGGCTTCGCACTGGTCCTACAAGGGCATCAAGCAGGAGGCTGCTCTCGACGCGTGGCTGAATGCCGTGCGCAGTTCACTCGAGCACGGCTCGTCAGAGACGCTGTCTCCGCCGGATTATGACGGTGAAGACGACCTGCCGGCACCCCCGTCCAAGGAGATATTCGTATTCACGCCTTCCGGCGAACTCAGGAAGCTCGCCGCAGGCTCGTCCGTACTGGATTTCGCATTCAACATCCACAGCGGCATAGGCGCGCGTTGCACCGGAGCCCGCGTCAACGGCAAGGCCGTTTCCATCAAGGAAAAACTCGCGACTGGAGACGTGGTGGAGATCATGACCGGCAAGAACCAGCGGCCCACCCAGGACTGGCTGAACTGGGTCGTCACCTCCAAGGCCAAGAGCCGCATCAAGCACGAGCTGAAGGAGGCCGAGTTCAAGAAGGCCGCCGAAGGCCGCGAACTGCTGGAGCGCCGCCTCAAGAACTGGAAACTCGAACTCCCCGACAGCATGATGCGCGAGTTGATGAAGAAGTACAAGTACTCGAGCATCAACTCCTTCCTCGGGGCTGTCGGCGAAGGGACTGTGGACATCAATGACATCAAAGCCTTCATACAAGCGCAGAACGCTCCGGCAGAGGACACCCAGCTCAAGCCTGAGGAACTGACCGTCAAGGACTGGAAGGGCAACAAATCGTCGGATGACATCCTTGTACTTAATGCAAAGGATGTCAAGGGACTGGATTACCGTATGGCAAAATGCTGCAACCCAGTGTTCGGCGACGATGTGTTCGGCTTCGTGACGCGCGGCGAAGGCATCAAGATCCACAGGATCACCTGCCCGAACGCTGCGCGCCTGCTCGACCGTTATCCCTACCGTATCCAAAGGGTCGTATGGTCAGAGACTCCGAGTTCCGGAGATTTCCTCTGCACACTCAAGATACTTGCGGACATGGATTTCTCGGTCATGTCCAAGATCATGGAGGTAGTCGGCAACTTCAAGGCATCCATCCGCAGCCTCAACGTCGGAGAGGATCACCGCAACGGCTGCTACGACATTTCCGCCCGCATCCTCGTCCCCTCCAACATGGAGCTCGACAAGGTCATCTCACAGATCTCAGCCCTCAAGCACGTCATCAAGGTCAAGCGCGTCTAGTACGGAATATAGCCCTTTAATCGACTCTCTCCGCAAATCGATTAGAACACAGACTGGCCCTCAAGGCCAGTACAAGGCCAACCAACGTTCCTGACCTCGGGAATTTCCTCGGGTTAAGAACGCATACTCATCATACAGCGCGTTATGCGGTCACTTTCCGTTCTCGACGATTTGCGGAACTCCATGTGATTCGCTTTCTTGTTACACACGATTATCTATTTCAGTATTTGCAGGGTGTCGTGAAAAGACAAACTTGTTTGGCTTGAATCAGTACGAAAGCCATAGTTGTGAGCTTTGGCCCACCTCCTACGTTGCTAAAGCGAACGTATCTTTACTTACATTAGGTGTTCTCACTAATGGAGAAACAAACTATGTCGGTTTGGCGAATACGTTGCGAGACCCTGGCTTATCTATCCGCCCTGTGAGCGAATAAGAGTGTTTTATAAGTAATTAATAATTAATTTAATACGCAATTCCCTCCTCTGGTTTTCAGAGGAGGGAATCTGTATTATCGGCTGGATATCAATCAGATAAAAAGCACGTTCAATGCTTCGCTTATCTTGATGCGTTGCGGCGGTTGAGGGCGGCCTGGAAGTCGCGGGCGTTGCGGTTGTGCTCCGAGAGGGTGGAAGCGAACTTGTGGGTGCCGCTGAAATCGGAATTGGCGCAGAAGAAGAGGTAGTCGTGCGGATCGGGATTGAGCACGGCGTTCAGGCAGGCCTTGGTAGGTACGGCTATGGGGCCGGGAGGAAGGCCGGGATACTTGTAGGTATTGTACGGTGAATCTACCTGAAGGTGACGGAGCAGGATGCGGTTGGGCTCATAGTCGAAGCAATAGGAAACCGTGGGATCAGCCTGCAGCAGCATACCGATCCGGAGGCGGTTGAGATACACGCCTGCCACGGAAGGCATCTCAGGCTCGTAATTGGTCTCTCCCACGACGATCGAAGCCACGATGCTCACCTCCTCCTTGGTGAGTCCCAGCTTCTCAGCCTTGGCAACGTTCTCCGGTGTCCAGAATGCATCATATGCGTCTTTCTGTTTCTGCAGGATATCCTCTACCGAGGCAGTCCAGTACATCTCGTAAGTGTCCGGGATGAAGAGAGAGAAGACATTTGTGGAGTTGAAGCCGTACTTTGCCAGAAGGGCATCGTCATCCAGGGCGGCAGCCACTTCGGCGCTGTCCACCAGCATCTGGTTGCCTATCTTGCGGGCGATGTCGCCCTTGCGGCGCATAGTGCCGGAGAGCACGAGCCGCGTGGGAGTCTGCCAGCCGTTGTTGAGCATACGTGCGACATAGACGCTCGAAGACGACGGCTTTACGACATAACGGCCGGGCTGCATGTATTCGGCCACTTTCTTGTCATTGAAGGCGCGCTCCAGGCTATTGGGCCGCAGGACGCCCGCAGAGTCCGCGACCATGCGGAAGACTTTGTTCGCATCCATCCCCGGGTACACGTACAGGACAGTCTCACGGCTGAAATTGGGCCTCTTGTTGTCGGTGTACCAGCGGTACGCAAACATAGCGGCGACAGCTGCAATTATGGCTCCGGCGGCCAATATGTATGTAAGGGTCCTTTTCATGAGCTAAGGTTTCCTGAGAATGATCGTATCGCCTTCACGTAGGACGTGGCCGGCGCTGAAGCCGTTGAGTTTGTTGACGGCGGACATACGCACGGCAAAACGCTGGCAGATGTCGCGGAGGTTCTCTCCGTCAGATTCGACGATATATTTGTCAAGTCCTTTCTCCGCCTGGTTCTTTTTCTGCTGGATATAGACGACGGTACCGGGAAGGAGACGCGTGTCAGAGCTCAAGTCGTTGATCTTCAAAATTTCCTTGGGGAAGAGATTGTACGACGAGGCGATACTGGAGTAGGTCTCCCCTTCCACAGAGTACACGAAAGGCACGCCGTTGCGGGTATAGACCGGACGCGTAAGGCTGAAGTGGAACTCCTCGGCAGCCGCAGGCGTGACGAGAACGGCCTCCTCGATGGCATTGGGCGCCTCGGGGATCTCGTCGGGGATTACCTCGGCGGCGGCGAGGCGCTCGCGGCGGGCGGCCCTGCGGGCAGCGCGCGCCGCCTCGCGCTCCTCAGCCTTGGAAACCCTGGCGGCAGCTTTAGCCTCTTTGGCGGAAGCCTTTACGGAAGCCTTGGATGATGTCTTTGATGAAGACTTGGAAGAAGCGTTATCCGAGGACTTGGGAGGAGCAGGAGTTGCCTTTGATGACGAAGAAGACGCACGTGCAGCCTGGGCCTGGGTCATAGAATCGTATTTCGACAAGCCGTTCTCCTCGATGATCTTGATGAGCTTCTCAGGATAGGACGGATCGGTGGCATAGCCCGCTTTCTTCAGGCCATAAGCCCATGACTCATAATCCTTTGTATTGAAATCAAAAAGGAATTTGTAGCGGTCCCAATAGCGGAGGAAATCGGAATGGTCGCGGAACGACTCTTCCGCAGTGTCATATACGCGGAAGCACTCGCGCCTCCTGTCGTCGTCCACCCGCATGGTCTTGCCCTTCCAGTCCTTGTGGCATTTGATTCCGAAATGATTGTTGCCTTCGACCGCAAGGGCGGAAAGGCCGGAACGCGACTCGAGGATACCCTGGGCCAGGGTAATGCTTGCAGGAACGCCGCTGCGGTACATCTCGCGGACCGCAGTGGCAGCCCAACGGTCGATATAGCGCTGTTGGGGTGTATCAGCCGCGGACACGAAAAGGACAATCGCGGCAAAGGCTATCGCAAGGAAGGATGCACGTCTTTTCATATGCGGTAAAGTTAACAATTATTGACGATTCCTCACGTATAGTGATCGAAAAACCGCCTTAGGACAGGCTTGTTCAGTCTTTCTTTACCAGCGGGATATCGTAAACGGATCCGTCGGAGGCTGCATAGGTCTGCGGAAAGACAGTGCGGCATTCTGCCTCATAGACAGAGGCGTTGCGCTCGCGGCTGCTGTAGTGCCCGATGACGAGGCGCTTCGCGCCTGCGTCGAGGGCACACTGCGCCGCCTGGAGCGTCGTCGAATGGTGCCGCTTCTCGGCCAGGTCGGCATGCTCGGCAGTATAAGTCGCCTCATGGTACAGGAGGTCGACTCCCCTGACCCAACCAGCCAGTTCGGGGAACGGAGCCGTGTCAGAGCAGTAAGCGAAGCTCCGCGGCTCCCACGGCTCGTACGCGGCGTCGGCGCAGCGGATGACTTCGTCATCGCGCACGACGTCCTCGCCGCGCTTCAGGGTCCCTATCTCCGTGAGAGTGAACCCATAACGCGACAGCATGTGCTTCCACACGTTGAGCGGCGGTTTCTTCTCCCGGAACAGGAAGCCGAAGGTCTCGATCCCATGGTTCAGAGGGAATGCCAGCACCTCGAAGGACTTCGTATCATATACCGTTTCCGGTTCCTTCATCTTCAGAGTAATGTGCCGTATCTCGAAACCCACCCCCTCCCCGTAGTACGACAGGAAGAACTTGAGTATGGGTCCGAAGGACACGGGAGCATAGATATTCAGGGGCGTAGGACGCGCAAGCATCCCCATCGTGGAGAGCAGACCGAAAATGCCGAAGACATGGTCTCCGTGTATGTGCGAGATGAATATCGAATCGATCTTCATCGGCGACACCCCGAACTGCTGCAGGCGGGTCTGCACGCCTTCGCCGCAGTCGATTAAAAAGGAGCGCCCCCGTACTGAAAGTACTTGGGCGCTCTGGAATCTTTCGGGAACGGGCTTGGCCGAAGCCGAGCCCATAACCTTAAGCGTAAAGTCCATCCTTACTCACCTTTCTCGAGTTTCTCCTTGAGAGCGGCGAGGGCGTCGATGTCACCGAGAGTGGTCCTTTCGACGGAAGAATTGATCTTCTTGACGGCCTTCTTGGTGTTGTCAGCCTCAGCGGCGACAGCCTTCTCCTTGGCCTCGGAATAAGTCCTCACGTGCGAGAGAAGGATGCGGCGGGTCGAGCGGCGAAGCTCGATGACGCGGAACGGAAGGGTCTCGCCGACAGTGGCGGGCTTGCCGTCCTCCTTGAGGATCTCGCGGTTGAAAGCGAAGCCCTCAGCCTCTCCGTCAAGGGTGATGGTAGCGCCCTTGTCGGTAACGGCGGCGATGGTACCCTCGACGGTGGAACCGACGGGATACTTGGCCTCAACCTCGTCCCAAGGGTTGGGAAGGAGCTGCTTGTGACCGAGGCTGAGCTTGCGGTTGGCCTCGTCGAAGTCAAGGATCTGGACGTCGATGGTGTCACCAACGGCAACCATCTCTGAAGGATGCTTGATCTTGTTCCAGGAGAGGTCGCTGATGTGGACGAGACCCTCGACGCCATCCTCGAGCTCGGCGAAAACGCCGAAGTTGGTGATGTTGCGGACGACGGCCTTGTGCTGCGAGCCGATAGGATACTTGGTGCGGATATTCTCCCAAGGATTGACGGTGAGCTGCTTGAGTCCGAGGGACATCTTGCGGTTCTCACGGTCGATGGTCAGGATTTGGGCCTCGACCTCGTCACCAACCTTCAGGAACTCCTGGGCGGAGTGGAGTCTGGGCGACCAGCTCATCTCGGAAACATGGATGAGACCCTCGACACCGGGAACAAGCTCCACGAATGCGCCGTAGTCGGCGATGAGGATGACCTTGCCCTTGACCTTGTCACCAACCTTGAGGTTCTCGTCGAGAGCGTCCCAAGGATGGGGAGTAAGCTGCTTGTAACCGAGGGCGATGCGCTTCTGCTGCTCGTTGAAGTCGAGGACGACGACCTGGATCTTCTCGCCGAGCTGGACAAACTCCTCGGGATGGTTGACGCGACCCCAGGAGAGATCGGTGATGTGGATGAGACCGTCGACACCGCCGAGGTCCACGAACACACCGTAGTTGGTGATATTCTTGACGGTACCCTCGAGCACCTGGCCCTTCTCCAGCTTGGAGATGAGCTCGGCCCTCTTCTGCTCCTGCTCGGCCTCGAGAAGGGCCTTGTGGGAGACGACGACGTTGCGGAACTCCTGATTGATCTTGACGATCTTGAAATCGATGGTCTGGTTTACGTAGGCATCATAGTCACGGATGGGCTTGATGTCGATCTGGGAACCGGGGAGGAAGGCCTCGATGCCGAACACGTCGACGATCATGCCGCCCTTCGTGCGGGTCTTGACGAAACCCTTGACGATCTCGTTATTGTTGTAAGCTTCGTTGACTCTGTCCCAAGACTTGAGGGCGCGGGCCTTCTTGTGGGAAAGGATGAGCTGGCCCTTGCGGTCCTCGGCGGACTCTACATAGACCTCGACCTTGTCGCCGACCTTGAGGTCGGGGTTGTAACGGAACTCGGGAGCGGAGATGACACCTTCGCTCTTTCCGCCGATGGTCACGATGACCTCGCGCTTGTTGATAGCGGTGACTTCGCCCTCAACGACTTCGTTCTCGACGACCTTGGAAAGGGTCTGGTCGTAAGCCTCGCGGATCTTCTCTTTCTCTTCACCGCCGTAGACGGAGGTGCTGCCTTCGAAAGCGTCCCAGTCAAAATTCTCGGGAGCAACGGATGCGTTTAAAAATTCTGCCATAATTGTTTAATTGAAACAAACTAGGGGTTTAACATTATTTCTCGTGCTTTGCGGGGCGCACAAAAAAAAGCACGCCGGGCGAAAAGCGTGCAAAGGTAGGTAAAATATTCTGATTTCCAAAGAAATAAACGGCTCTTTTTCAGAGCAATTTCTTCTTTTTGAATGTGAACCAAAGCGCGAATGCGAAGAGCACCATGATGACGAGGATGAACACCCATGCGATGCCGATCCCGGCAAGCGGGAGCTTGACGTTCATGCCGTAGAAGCTGGCGACGAGCGTGGCAGGCATGATAAGCAGGGAGATCAGGGTGAAGATCTTCATGATGCGGTTCTGGTCCAAGTTGATAAGGCCAAGCACCGTATCCTGCAGATATTCAAGCCTTTCGAAGTTGAAATTGGCATGATTGATAAGCGATGCGATATCCTGTAGCAGGACGTTGAGCCTGGGCTCCAGCGAGGAAGGATAACGGTCGCTCTTGAGCAGGTTCGAGATGAGGCGCTGCTTGTCCACGACATTCTCGCGGACTATCATGGTATTCTCCTGCAACTGGTTGATATCCAGGAGGAAGTCCTCATTGATATCCTCCTGCTGGTTGATGCGCTTGGAGAAACGCGCAGTCTCCTTTCCGAGGATCTCCACCATATCGGCGTCGAGGTCGACGCGCTGGTCCAGCATGGTCACGAAGATGTTCCATCCGCTCGGGAACAACGCAGGCTTTGCACAGAGCTTCTGCTGGAGGCTGGTGATGCTTCGCAGCGGAATCTCGCGCAGTGTGGTGAGGGTGTCTCCGACAATGGTGAAGGAAACCGGGTCGGAATTGTACTCGTCTCCGGTAGGGGTAAGATAGTTGGTATTGGCGAAAATGGCCGTATCGGACTCGGAGAAACGGGATGAACTCTCGATCTCCTCCGCCTGCGCACGGCTCTGGATCTCCGTACCAAGGAATATCTCCGTGGCTCTTTTCTCTTCGCCTGAAGGATCGAGGAGGTCGATCCAAAGGACATCCTCCCTCTTCAGTTTTGCGAACTCCGTTTCGGACTGGAAGTAATCTACCTTACCGCCAAGCCTGTAGAAAATGCTGATCATACCTCTTCCCTTTTGTGCCCGGACGGTATGGCCCGGGAGGGTTTAACACTCGTGTCTGGCTGACATTACGGAGAAGTCAGCCTGCAAAGATATGTATTTTTTCGGTTAATCAAGCACTTCCGGGCCTAAAAAACGCCCAGCAGTATATTCAGGCCGAGGAGGATGAGCACGCAGCCGCCGGCAAACTCAGCCCTGCGGCCGAAACGCGTACCTATCCGTCTGCCGCCGAGTATACCGGCGACCACTGTCAGGACAGTTACGATAAAGACTGCTGTGCCCTTCATTAGGGCGGATCGAACGGGTTCCAAGTCCATGGAAAGCGAAATGCCTACAGCGAGGGCGTCGATGCTGGTAGCGACGGATGCGACGATGATATTCCTGATCCCGTTCAGGTCCCGCGCCTCATCCTTGCCCTTAATGGCTTCAAGAATCATAGAACCGCCGACATACAGCAGAAGGAGGAAACCTATCCAGTGAGCGAACTTCTCGATATAGCCGACGAAGAGGTCGCCGAAGAAATAGCCGGCAAGCAGCAGTCCAGCCTGCACGATGCCGAACACAAGCGCGACCATCAGTACCTGCCGGCGCCGCGTGGTCTTCATGGTGACACCCGAGCAAAGCGACACGGCAAAGCAGTCCGCACAGAGCGAAAGTGCCAGCAGGAGGGCAAGGATCACTTCTCTCATAGGATCAAGGTTTGAAAGGCTGGCGGTTCACGAGTGAACGCCCCAGTGTCAACGCATCGGCATATTCGAGGTCATCTCCGAAGCCCAGCCCCCTGGCAAGCGCCGACACCTTTACTCCCAGGGATGCTATCTGCCTGTATATATAGAACGCCGTCGTCTCCCCTTCCACATCACCCGGCAGAGCCAGAATCACCTCTATATCAGATGAATTGATTCCATTCTGGAGAGCAGGGTCCTGAGAATTTGTGCCACCCTCGGCAACATAAGAGGGGGGGACCCGTTGCTGACGGCAATGGGGGGGGTCCTGCGGAGCAGGACAATTCTCAGGGCCCTGCTCTCCAGAAAAGGATGTAAGGCGGCGGAGGCGGTCGACGAGCTGGCGGATGGTGAGGTCAGAAGGGCCGATGCCGGCGATGGGCGAGATGATGCCGCCGAGTACGTGGTACACTCCACGGTACTGGCCGGTATTCTCGATGCTCATGACATCCCGGACATTCTCCACCACGCATATGGTGCGGTGGTCACGGTGGCGGTCAGAGCAGATGGAGCAAAGCCCGTTGTCGGAGATCATCATGCACTCGGGGCAGTACTGCACTTCGTCGGCCAAGCGGTTGATGGCGTCCGTGAAATGGTGGACGTTCTCCTTAGGCTGGCCGAGCAGATGCATTGCCAGGCGCAGGGCGCTGCGCGAGCCCACGCCGGGAAGCGAACTGATCGCCTCGACTGCATTCTGGAGGAGTTCAGAAGGATACTTTTCGATCATAGGCTGTGATACTCGACAAGGCCGTCCATCGGAGAGGCCAGGATACGTGAGATGCTGACGCCGCAGCGCTGCGCGACAGCGCGCAGCTGCGGCCCACACGCGGCCGCGAAACCGCCGACGAAGCCGGCGGGCAGGTCGCGGCGACCGTGCCGCAGCAGCGAACGCTCGAAAAAGTCAGTGAGATTGCGTTCCACCAGCGCGTCCACATAAGGGTCACCCCGATGCTCAAGTATCCATGGAGCGAAACTACCGAGATAGGCGGACGGGGCCGCTTCCTTGTATACCCTGCGGACGACGGTCATATAATCGACTTCAAAGGCTTGTCCGAACTCCGAAGCCAGGGGTTCGGGGACGAGACCCTTAATGTAGTCGGCGATGAAAAGCTTGCCGAGACAGGCTCCCCCGCCTTCGTCACCCAGGATGAAGCCACCCGAGCGGGCAGTATGGACTATGGCGGAACCGTCGTAGAGACAGCTGTTGGAACCGGTACCGAGGATGGCGCAGAGGCCTTCGGCACGGCCGCAGGCCGCGCGGGCCGCGGCCAGCATGTCCGAGGCGCCCTCGACAGGAGTGCCACCGAAAGCTGCCGAAACGGCCTCCACCGCTAAAGCGGCGGCATCGGAGCCTTCGATCAGGCCGGCGGCGTACAGATACGCCTCCGAGACCGCCGGTCCTTCCAGGCCGGCCGACGCTTCGGAGGCAATGGCCGCCACGGCCTCGGGCGTCAGCACGGACACATTCATACCGGCGGTCTTGAACCTCCGTACGACCTGTCCGCCTTCCACCAGACACCAGTCGGCCTTCGTCGCCCCGCTGTCGATTATAAGTTTCATCTACAGGACCTCGAGCAGTTCCACCTTGAAAACAAGGGCGGCGCAGGGAGGGATGCTCCCATGGGCACCGGCCTCGCCGTAAGCCATCTGGTAAGGAATATACAACTCCCATACGGAGCCTTCGGGCATCAACTGAAGGCCCTCGGTCCAACCGGAGATGACCTGGTTGAGGCCGAAGACGGCAGGCTCGCCGCGGTCGTATGAGCTGTCGAACTTCATGCCGTTGGTCAGCTTGCCCTCATAGTGGCAGCGGACACGGTCGGTACGGCCGGGCTTGCGGCCCGAGCCCTGCTTGAGGACTTTGTACTGAAGCCCGCTGGGCAGGACGACCACGTCGTCCTTGCGGGCATTCTCCTTGAGCCATGCCTCGCCCTCGGCCTTGAAGGCGGACGCCATCGCGGCCTGCTTCTCCTTGGCCTCGGCCTCGGCACGGGCGAAAAAGTCGTTCAGGACATTGTTGGCCTCGTCCAGGGAAAGCGCCGGCTTGGCGCCCAGAAGGCTGTCCTTGACACCGTTCTTGAAATCTTCGAAATCGAGCTTCTCAACGCCTGACTGGGACAGGCTCCGGGCGATGCTCATGCCCAACGCGTAACTGAGTTTATCCATCTGTAAGTTATTATCCGGACACAAAGGTAGTAAAAAAGTCAATACACGATCTCGTCGGAAGGAAGGCTTTCATTCCAGCAGCGGTCCACCACGGTGACGATGTAATAGAAGGGTCCGTCATCATCATCCGTCGTCTCATACGAGGTATCCCGAGTGACAGCAACGATATGCGAAGGGTCTGTAAGGTCCGCAGGATCGTCCATATCGTAACGGCGCACTATGTAGAAGTGAGGTTCCTGCATGGGATCGTCCACCGGATCCACGCGCCAGTGGACGAAGCCACGGGACGCCCAGATGTCCGACACCGGAGCGGGAGCGACATCATCGATATCGGTATATGCAGGGATAAGTGCCGGATAACGCTGATAGTGCCGGGCGAGCGAATCAGCGAGCCCGAGCGTGCCGTCTGAGAGTGACCATCCTGGCCACCAGACATTGCCGTCCACTTCCGGAAGGTCGCGCACCAGCTCCATCTTGCGCCCGAGCTGGGTTGTCTTCGGATCCTTCAGGTCCGGCTCTCCCAAAGTACTGATATCCTGTCCTATATACAGGTGTCCCTTCAGGTCCAGGTCATTCCACCAGTTGATAAGTATCTCATAGTCAGCCAGCCTGTGGCCTATCTTCCAGTACAACTGCGGAGTGAGATAGTCCACGTCTCCCGCCCTGGCCCAGGCAGGGGCATCCGCGTAAAGCTCGTTATAGCATGACAGACCGTTGGTACGGCTGCCGTCAGGCGACTCGGAAGCATTCCGGTGAATACCGAAGGGAGACACGCCGAAACGTACCCAAGGCTTGATCTCCTTGACTGCCTGCTGCACCTCATGGATGAGCATCGCGGTATTGTTCCTCCGCCAGTCAGCCTTGTTGCGGAAGCCCTGGGCCTTTCCGTATTTGGCGAAGGTATCATCATCGGGGAACTGCCTCCCGCTCACCGGATAAGGGTAGAAATAATCGTCGAAATGGATACCGTCCACATCATATCGCGACACGATGTCGCGCACCACCCTGACGACGTGCTCCCTCGATGCAGGTTCACCGGGATCGAAATAGACCTGTCCGGAGTATTTCTTGAAGATCGAAGGGTTCCTCCGGGCGAGGTGGTCACGGACCAGAGACTCGGCTGCGTTGAGCGTCACCCTGTACGGATTCAACCAGGCATGTAGCTCCATCCCTCTGGCATGGGACTCCTCAACCATGAAGCTGAGAGGGTCCCACAAGGGTTCCGGAGCCTTGCCCTGCGTGCCGGTAAGATAACGAGTCCATGGCTCGATATCGGAAATGTAGAAAGCGTCCGCCTCGGGCCTGACCTGGAAGAATACTGCATTGCATCCTGATTTCTGAAGCGAGTCCAGCGTGGAAGTCAGCCAGGTCCTGATCTCATCCTGGCTCATCTTCTGCATGTCGGCATTGCCGACTATGTGAAGCCAGGCGCCCCGGAACTCCCTGAGCGGGAGTTCCTGCGCTGCGGCCGCCAGAGCCAGCAGGCCGGATAGGAATACAACCAGGATTCTGCGCATGACCTCGTAAAGATAATAAAAAAAGGTGACCAATAAAGACTATCGGTCACCTTCATTGACAATCAGTCCGCTCCGGGATTATTCGGCCTTGCCGTCGGAACCGAGGACGTTGACGATCTTGTGGATGTACATCTTCTTCATCTCCTCGCGGGCCGGCTTGAGATACTGGCGGGGATCGAAGTGGCTGGGGTTCTCAGCGAGATGCTTGCGAACGGCTGCGGTCATGGCCAGACGGCTGTCGGAGTCGATGTTGATCTTGCAGACAGCGCTCTTGGAGGCCTCGCGGAGCTGCTCCTCGGGGATACCGACAGCGTCGGGAAGGTTTCCGCCATACTTGTTGCACATATCTACGTACTCCTGAGGGACGGAGGAGGAACCATGAAGGACGATGGGGAAGCCGGGGAGCTTCTTCTCGATCTCGTGCAGGACGTCGAATGCGAGCGGCGGAGGTACGAGACGGCCGGTCTTGGGATCGCGGGTGCACTGCTCGGGCTTGAACTTGTAAGCGCCGTGGGAGGTACCGATGGAGATGGCGAGGGAATCGCAGCCGGTACGGGTGGCGAAGTCGATCACTTCCTCGGGTTTGGTATAGTGGGAGACCTCGGAGGCAACCTCATCCTCGACGCCGGCGAGAACGCCAAGCTCAGCCTCGACGGTCACGTCGTACTTGTGGGCATATTCGACAACCTTCTTGGTGAGGGCGATGTTGTCCTCGTAAGGGAGGGAGGAAGCGTCGATCATCACGGAAGAGAAGCCCATGTCGACACAGTCCTTGCAGAGCTCGAAGCTGTCGCCGTGGTCCAGGTGGAGGACAATCTCAGGCTTTGCCCAGCCAAGTTCCTTGGCATAAGCTACGGCACCCTCTGCCATATAGCGGAGAAGGGTGGAGTTGGCATAGTTGCGTGCACCCTTGGAGACCTGGAGAATGACGGGGGACTTGGTCTCGGCAGCAGCCATGATGATGGCCTGGAGCTGCTCCATGTTGTTGAAGTTGAAAGCAGGGATGGCGTATCCGCCTGCGACGGCCTTCTTGAACATCTCACGGGTGTTCACAAGGCCAAGATCTTTGTAAGAAACCATAATTATAAAGTTGTTTTAAACGATTGCACTGTGAATCACGCAAATTTAACTATTTTTGTGGAAATATCATAATTAACTATGGCCAATAAAGTCCTTATCTTTTCCGCCCCCTCCGGTTCAGGCAAGAGCACAGTCGTAAACCACCTTCTGAAGTTCCATCCCGAATTCGAATTCTCGGTATCGGCGACTTCGCGTCCGCCGCGCGGCCAGGAGCAGGACGGAGTCGAGTATTACTTCCTGGACGTCGAAGAGTTCCGCCGCAGGATCGAGGCCGACGCCTTCGTGGAATATGAGGAAGTATACCCGGGCCGCTTCTACGGCACGCTGAAGGAAGAGGTCGAGAGGATTTGGGCCAAGGACCATGTCATTCTATTCGATGTGGATGTCAAGGGAGGAGTAAACCTCAAGAAGTATTTCGGCGACAAGGCCCTGTCGGTATTCATCCAGGCTCCGAGCGTCGAGGAGCTCCGCCGCAGGCTGGTCCTGCGCGGCACCGACAGCGAGGAGGACATCGAGAAGCGCGTGGCCAAGGCCGCCGAAGAGATGACATATGCCGACAAGTTCGACTATGTCCTCGTCAACGACGACCTGGAGACCGCCCTGAAGGAGGCCGAGGAGGTCGTGGACAAGTTCCTCGACGGTCACTGAAGGGAAAGGATCGCGGTCTATTCCGGATCATTCAATCCCCTGCATATCGGCCACAAGGCCATCATGGAGTATCTCACCCGCGAAGCCGGCTTCGACCGGGTGTACCTGATCGTCTCGCCGCAGAATCCCTTCAAGGACCCGTCCCTGGCCGAGCAGGGCGAGCGCCGCTATCTGGCCGCGGTCGATGCCGTCGCCAGACATCCCGGACTCCGCGTGCGCGTGGACGACATCGAGCTTCACCGCGACCCTCCGCAATACACCATCGACACACTTGACATCCTCAAGTCAAGGGAGCCGGACAACGAATTCACACTTGTCATCGGCTCCGACAACCTCGAGCGTTTCCGTGGCTGGAAACAGGCGACGCGTATACTCAAGGAATACGGTATCGTCGTGTATCCCCGTCCGGGATATGATGCCGAGGCCCTCGCGGCAGCCTTGCGGGATGATCCCGAAGGTGACTCCTTCCGTATCCGCATCCTTGCTGACGCACCGCAGGTGGACATTTCCTCGACGGAAATAAGAAAAGGCCTTGAAGAAGGCCTTGACATGTCTGAGTATCTGATGTAGGGCTATCCCCTCCTCAACCTCAAGCTGTTCGATACGACGCAGACGCTGCTGAGCGCCATGCAGGCGGCAGCTACCATCGGATTGACCAGCCCCAGGGCTGCCAGCGGCACAGCCAGCACATTATAGAAGAAAGCCCAGAAAAGGTTTTCCTTTATGATCTTGGAAGTACGGCCGGAAAGCTTCACCAGCTCGGGGACCTTGCGAAGGTCGGAAGAGATGACCGTCGCCATGGCTGTATCTATGGCTATGTCGCTGCCGCGGCCCATGGCCACGCTCAGGTCTGCCTTGGCCAGTGCAGCACTGTCATTGATGCCGTCGCCTACCATCGCGACTTTGAGACCTTCAGCCTGCAGTTTCTCCACAAAACGATGTTTCTCATCGGGCAGGACTTCAGACACGACATTGTCGATACCGGCCTCCGAGGCCACTTCGGCAGCGATATCGTCCCTGTCACCCGTAAGCATATACACTTTCATCCCCATGTCCTTCATCGTCTGCACGGCCTCGCGCGATGTAGGCTTGATGACATCGCGCCAGTCGGCGTCGAACTTTTCGGCCGAGCCTACGGTCACAGTGCCGGTCTTGTCCAGGACGACGGCATCTATGCCGGCCGCCACCTGCAGCGCATCCGCATCCTTGACAAGGATGCCCTTGCGCGCCGCATTGCCTATGCCGGCTATGATGGCCGTCGGCGTAGCCAGGCCCAGCGAGCACGGGCAGGCTATCACCAGCACACTCACTGCGGCCAGCAATCCCTTGACAGCACCCCCGTCAGGTACGACAAGCATCCAGATGAGGAATGTCAGTAAAGCGATACCGATGATGACGGGCACGAACACCGCCGCGACCTTGTCCACGGTTCTTTGGATGCGCGCCTTGCTGCCCTGTGCATCCCGGACCATGTCAACGATGCCCGCCAGCAGGGTGCCGTTACCGACTTTCTCCGCCCGCACTTTCAGCGCAGCGGAGCCGTTTGTCGTTCCGGCATATACCTTGGACCCGGAAGTTTTGTTCACCGGCACGGACTCGCCCGTGAGAGCGCTCTCATCCACAAGCGATTCTCCCGACACGACCACGCCGTCAACGGGAATCCTGTAGCCCGGTTCTATCGTGATGACATCACCTACGGAACACTTGACCTCGGGCTGCAGTTGCTTGAGCGCACGCAGGCTGGCCGTCGTACCATGCTTGGCCCTTTCCTCGAGCCAGCGTCCCAGAAGGATGAAAGCCGTGATCATCACGGCGGACTCGAAATAGAGCCCCACCTTCAGGCCGCGCGAAACCCAGAATGAAGGGAACAGGAGGTTGAAGAGGCTGAAGATGAAAGAAATCCCGACACTGAGCGCCACCAGGGTATCCATGCTGGCGCTGCCGTGCTTCAATTGCTTCCAGGCGTTCCTGAAGAAACGCCTGCCGCAGCCGAACACGACCGGCGTGGAAAGGAGAACCAGGAAAATGTTCCTCCACAACGTGTCCTTGAAACCCATGGACACCAGCATGACTATCACAGCAGCAGCGATGCTAGCCAAAGCGTCGTTACGTAGGGTTCTCAATTCATTTGCGCGTATGCGCTCCGCCTCTTCGTCCAGATCGGAGCCGCTGACGCTTTCAGCATCAGCCTCTTCCGGGACGGCTTCGTCATCCTCTTCGGGGACGATCAGGTCGTAGCCGCCGTCAACCACGGACTGCTTAAGTTCCGCGGCGGATACTACAGCAGTATCATACTCGACCTGGGCCATGTTGGAGGCCAGACTGACGGAGACATCCTTGACGCCCGGCTGTTTTTTCAACGTATTTTCGACACGCGCCACACAGGCGGCGCAGCCCATCCCCACAACGGGGAAAATCTTCTTGACTGTCATTCTAAAACAGAAAAAAGGCGGGCGGCTGCAGTGCCGTCCGCCTGTAAGTATTACTGCTCGTCCGGAGTGTCAGGACCGTTGTTCGGGCCCTGAGGGCCATACTGAGGTCCCTGGGGACCGCCCTGGAACGGGCCCTGAGGGCCGCCCTGCTGGGCGCCGGCACTGGCCTGGTACATCTTCTCGAAAGCCTTGTTGAGGGCCTCGGAGTAACGGTCGATATCGTCGAGGTTCTGGTTCTTGACAGCCTCCTTGAGGAGATTGACATTGCTCTCGACCTCTCCCTTGATGTCGGCAGGCACCTTGTCGCCGTTCTCCTTCAGGAACTTCTCTGCCTGGAAGGTGAGCGAGTCGGCATTGTTGATCTTGTCGGCGCGGTCCTTGGCGGCCTTGTCGGCAGCCTCGTTGGCCTTGGCCTCGTCACGCATGCGCTGGATCTCGGCATCGCTCAGGCCGGAAGAGGCCTCGATGCGGATGTTCTGGGCCTTGCCGGTGGCCTTATCTGTCGCGGACACGTTCAGGATGCCGTTGGCGTCGATGTTGAACGTCACCTCGATCTGAGGGATTCCGCGCGGAGCGGGAGCGATACCGTCGAGGTTGAACTCACCGATGAGCTTGTTGTCGCGGGCCATCGGGCGCTCGCCCTGAAGGACGCGGACCTGTACCGAAGGCTGGTTGTCAGCGGCGGTGGAGAACACCTGGGACTTCTTGACAGGGATGGTGGTGTTGGACTCGATGAGCTTGGTCATCACGCCGCCAAGGGTCTCGATACCGAGGGAAAGAGGGGTAACGTCGAGCAGGAGGACATCCTTGACGTCGCCGGTGAGGACACCGCCCTGGATGGATGCGCCGATAGCGACGACTTCATCAGGATTGACGCTCTTGTTGGGCTCCTTTCCGAAGAAGTTCTTGACGAGCTCCTGAACCTTCGGGATACGGGTGGATCCGCCGACGAGGAGGACCTCGTCAATATCGGATGCGTTCAGATGGGCATCGGCCAGGGCCTTGCGGCAAGGCTCGATGGTCTTCTGGAACAGGGTGTCGCAGAGCATCTCGAACTTGGCCCTGCTGAGGGTCTTCACAAGGTGCTTCGGAATACCGTCCACAGGCATGATGTAAGGCAGGTTGATCTCAGTGGAGGTCTGGTTGGAGAGCTCAATCTTCGCCTTCTCTGCAGCTTCCTTGAGACGCTGGAGGGCCATGGGGTCCTTCTTGAGGTCGATTCCGTGGTTCTCGCTCGCGAACTCCTGGGCAAGCCAGTCGATGATGACCTGGTCGAAGTCGTCGCCGCCGAGGTGGGTGTCACCGTTGGTGGACATGACCTCGAAGACACCGTCGCCGAGCTCGAGGATGGAGATATCGAAGGTACCGCCACCGAGGTCGAAGACAGCGACCTTGGAGTTCTTGTCCTTCTTGTCGAGACCGTATGCCAGGGCGGCTGCGGTAGGCTCGTTGATGATACGCTTCACATCAAGGCCAGCAATCTTACCGGCCTCCTTGGTAGCCTGGCGCTGGGAATCCGAGAAGTATGCAGGGACAGTGATGACAGCCTCGGTGACCTCCTGGCGGAGATAATCCTCAGCGGTCTTCTTCATCTTCTGGAGGATGATTGCGGAAATCTCCTGAGGAGTATACAGGCGGCCGTTGATGTCGACACGGGGAGTATTGTTGTCACCCTTGACGACCTTGTAAGGCACGCGGGCGATCTCGGTCGAGACCTGGTCATAGGTCTCTCCCATGAAACGCTTGATCGAGTAAATGGTATTGGCCGGGTTGGTGATAGCCTGGCGCTTGGCGGGATTGCCGACTTTGCGTTCCCCGCCGTCGGTGAACGCCACTACGGAAGGAGTGGTACGCTCGCCTTCATTGTTGATGATGACGGTAGGCTGATTGCCTTCCATGACCGAAACGCACGAATTGGTGGTTCCAAGGTCGATTCCGATGATTTTTCCCATAATATTACGTTTTATTGTTTTTTTCATTCCTGCGCGGACACTTCATCCGCGACACCACACTGTCTATCTAAAGCTGTGCCATTCGATTCCGCTGACATTTTGGCAGAATTATTCCTATCTTTGTGGCAGAATCGCGACTGATATGTACTACAGAACACTATCCGAGGAAGAATTCCGGGACCTGGAAGGCAGGATCCTGTACGAGGACAACCACCTGCTGGTCGTGAACAAGCGGGCAGGCGAGATCGTCCAGGGAGACAGGACAGGCGACGAATGCCTGGCGGAGACCCTCAAGGCCTTCGTCGCGCAGCGTGACGGCAAGCCGGGTCAGGTATTCATGGGCATCCCGCACAGGCTCGACCGCCCTGTCAGCGGGATAGTCGTATTCGCCAAGACCTCCAAGGCCCTCGAACGCCTTGCGGCGATGTTCCGCGAAGGCGAGGTACACAAAACCTATTGGGCACTGTGCTGCGCAGCCCCGTCAGCTCCGGAAGGCGAACTGGAAGACTGGCTCGTGCGCAACGAGAAGATGAACAAATCCTTCATCGCGAAAGCCGGGAACCGCGAAGCGAAACTCGCCCGCCTGCGATACCGGTATCTCGGGCCCACGGAACGCTATTATCTCATAGAGGTCGAACTCCTCACAGGCCGTCACCATCAAATCCGCTGCCAGCTCGCCGGCATGGGCTGTGTGATAAAGGGAGACCTCAAGTACGGAGCACCCAGATCCAACCCGGACGGAGGCATTTCCCTCCACTCGCGTCACATCAGTCTCGTCCACCCGGTCAGGAAGACGCCCCTTGAACTCACCGCTCCCCTTCCTTCCTCATGGCGCGGCATGGAAGCCTTCGTCTGACCGCAGCAGTTCCATAGCCTGCAACGTGCGCATGTACTCGCTCGGAGTATCGTTCATGAACAGCTTGAACGCCATGTTGAAGGACGCCACGGAATGGAATCCCGACATCAGAGACAGCTCCACCACCCTCAGGCGGTGGTCCTTCTTCATCAGCGATACGGCATACTGTATCCTGTAACTGTTCACATACTGACAGAAGTTGTGCTTGGACCTGGTATTGATGGTCTTCGAGAGCATGCCTTTGTTGGTCAGCATTTCCTTGGCAAGCTCTGACAGCGTGAATCCGTCATCCAGATAGGGGCGCTCCCTCTGCATGTACGCCTCGATACGCTGGAACAGCAGGTCCATCCGTTGCTCTTCGTCCATGGAAACGACTTCGGACTTGTAGGCAGGGGCTGCCACAGGGAACTGAATGACGCGGCTGCCGAACGAAGACCGGAAATACAGGAAGGCATACAGCAGGGACAATACCAGCGATATGGCGATAAGTATCACGCGGGAAAGGGGGACATCAACGGATCCTAGAGCCACGACTACAGTACAGGAGAAGCCCAGGGCGCGGGAGCATACCGCGCTTTGCTGGGACAAGCGCCCTGTTCCCTGGACAGCCTCCCGTCTTCTGGCGGACCATGGAAGCCATTCCCCGAACGGGCCGGCTGCCAGCAGGAATGCGGACGAAAGAGTCGTAAAAGTAGCGGCTTCGACTGGAAAACGGTGCCCTGATGCCTCAAGGGCACTCCGTGCCAAACAGGCCAGGGAAAGCAAGATCGCCATGAATGGAATCCGGCTCCTGGGTTGCGGCACAGTCACTGACTGGAGCAGCACGGCATCACAGAACATGATGTCGGCAGTCAGCAGGAATGCCGGAATCCCTCCCCACGCGTCCATGGAGACAAGCGCAAGAGGCAGGATGTCACGGGCAAAGCGGAGACCTCGCTCTTTCAGCGTCCAAACGCGTCTGCCGGATGACAGTCCCAGGATACACAGGACAGCACTTAAGCCGATGAATGAATATGCGATGAAGTCCTCCATGGATATCTGAGTCTCAAAAGCGTTCTGGGCCAAATATCCACAAAAAAACTCCCGGAACACAAGTCCGGGAGGGGTCAGACGAAAATAAATATCTTTTTTTATGCTTTTTTGATATCCTTTGACGTATGTTTCAAACGGATGGATTCGAAACCGCGTCCGTAGACACCCGTCACGGTAGATACGGACAGGAATGCGTCCGGATCGATTAACTTGATATAGCGCAGCATGATGTTCAAGTCAGTCTTGCGTGTCAGTACCATCAATACATGAGTTGACTGCTTGGAATACCAGCCCTGACCGTCAAGGACGGTGACTCCACGGTGAAGGTCCTTGGCGATGGCATCGGCGATCTCCTCGTACTTATGGGAGAGGATGAACAACTGGACGGACTGCTTGGAACCGGCCAGGTACATATCCAGCACAGTACTGCATATCGTTATCAGGATAAGACCGTATACGACGGTCACAATCTTTTCCGTGAAAGGGACGAGAACCCCCTCGGCGGTATACGAAGGGACGAGGAGAGAAGAGCATATAATGACCACGTCCATTCCCAGGATCATCTTGCCGGGGGAAATCCCCTTGTACTTGTTCACGATGAGCGCTATGATGTCCGTGCCGCCCGTACTGCCGCCGGCCGACATCGTCAGGCCGATGCCGACTCCGACGAGTATACCGCCCATTATGACGCTCATCAGTTTGCCGTTGTCAACGGCAAGGGTCTGGCATATCTCGGCCGGAATCCAGGTCTGGAAGAGGTTGAGGCCGAGCGAGGCAAGGATGATGGCCACCACGGTCTTGGTTCCGAATCCCTTGCCCAAGGTGAACAGAGCGATTATGAGGAGAATCGTATTGACGGTGAAATAGGTGTATCCTATCTTGATGGCTCCATGCGTCGCATACTGGATGATGGAAGCGACACCCGTCACACCGCCGCCAACGAGGTTGTTGGGGACAAGGAAAACGGTCCATCCCAGCACATAAAGCAACAGGCCGAGTATCAGGAGCGCATAGTCCCTGATATGCCGCAACACGCTTTTTTCTTCTTTAAGAGGCATCTGATTCTGATTTGTTCTTTCGTTTGAAACCGGTCTTTATCTCATCGAAACCCTCGCCATAGACATTGTTGGTGGAAGACACTGACATGAAAGCCCGGGGATCGACTTCCTTGATGACTTTGGTCAGGCTGGGAAGCTGCTTGCGGTTGATGAGTATCAGGAGCACGTTCTTATCCTTCTTGGTATACCATCCCTGCGCGCTCAACACCGTCACTCCCCTGTTCATATTGTTTATGATATGGTCGGCAATGTCGGCGTATCGGTCGGAAAAGACAAGCAACTGGTACGAGGACTTGTCACCTCCCACCACATAGTCTATGATGGCCGAGAATGTGATGATCTCGACAAGTCCGTACACCATATCAGTGAACGCTTTGTCAGGAAGGAAGAGAAGGGCAGCGACAATGATGATATCCGAGATAAGGAACACCTTGCTGAGCGACACCGGCCAGTACTTGTTGATCATCAGCGCGATGATATCAGTACCTCCCGTGCTTGCGCCGTATCGGAGGACGAATCCGAGTCCAAGTGCCTCAAGGAATCCGGCGATGATGGGAATGAGCAGTGTCTCACGGACATAGAAGAACTGCCCGGCGACCGAATGGATTTCCGGTATGGATGCTACGATCTCCATGGCCACCGACGACATAATGATACAATATATCGTCTTGAAACCGAAGCCTATGCCCATGGCGATAACTGCTATTATGATGAGCAGGGCGTTGACCGCGAAATAGGAGTACTGCGCCGGGATCAGTCCTCCCGTTGCATACTGGATGACGGTACACAGACCCATCATTCCTCCAGCAGACATCCCGTTAGGGATCATGAACGCCTCCCAGGCGATCGCAAAGATGAAACATGCGACCGTCAGGATAATGAAATCATTGACTAGATAATACTTTTTCCTTGCGGCTTCCATCACCGGTTATTTGACCACGATATTCACGATCTTTCCAGGGACCACGATGACCTTGATGATGTTGAGTCCGTTTACATATTTTGCAGTCTGCTCCATGGAGCGTACCCTTGCCTCCACTTCATCCTTGTCCGCCGACTTGGGGAGGTCGACGGTGAAGCGGGTCTTGCCGTTGAACGAAACCGCATAGGTACAGCTGTCCTCGACCGTATAAGCTTCGACATACTCGGGGAAGGATGCGAAGGTTACGCTGTCTTCATGTCCGAGGGCATGCCAGAGCTCTTCCGCGATATGGGGGGCGAAAGGCGACAGCAGGATCACCAACGGCTCGAGGACCGCACGCTTGCTGCACTTGAGGGCGGACAGTTCGTTAAGCGCGATCATGAAGGCGCTGATGGTGGTGTTGAACGAGAATGCCTCGATGTCGGCACGCTCCTTGGCAATGAGGCGATGGAGTGACTTGAGCTCCGCTGCAGTAGGTTCCTCGTCCGTTACAAGCCAGTTGTCACGGTCGTAGAACATGCGCCAGAACTTCTTCAGGAAGCGGTTGACGCCGTCAATTCCCTTGGTATCCCAGGGCTTGGACTGCTCCAGAGGTCCGAGGAACATCTCGTAGAGACGGAGGGTATCGGCACCATAGGTGTCGCAGACAAGATCTGGATTAACCACGTTGAACATGGACTTACTCATCTTCTCGATGGCCCATCCGCAGATGTATTCACCGTCCTCGAGGATAAACTCGGCATCGGCATATTCGGGCCTCCATGCCTTGAAAGCCTCGAGGTCGAGCCGGTCGTTGTACACGATGTTCACGTCGACATGGATCTCGGTGGTCTCGTACTTGTCCTTGAGACCGAGTGAGACGAAGGTATTGGTACCGACGATACGGTATACGAAATTGGAACGTCCCTGGATCATGCCCTGGTTGACGAGCTTCTTGAAAGGTTCGTCCTCGCATACATAGCCGAGGTCGTAGAGGAACTTGTTCCAGAAACGCGAATAGATGAGGTGTCCGGTGGCATGCTCGGTACCGCCGATATAAAGGTCAACATCCCTCCAGTATGCATCCACATCCTTGTCTACCAATGCATTGTCGTTGTGAGGGTCCATGTAGCGGAGATAGTAGGCGCTTGAGCCGGCGAAACCGGGCATTGTGCTCTTCTCGAGAGGATAGCCGTCGTATGTCCAGTCCTTTGCACGGGAGAGCGGGGGTTCACCGTTTGCCGCAGGCTTGAACGACTCGATCTCCGGCAGTTCGAGCGGCAGCGCGGACTCCGGCAGAGGCGTAGGTATGCCGTCCTTGTAGTAGATGGGGAAAGGCTCGCCCCAGTAGCGCTGGCGCGAGAAGATGGCGTCGCGCAGGCGGAAATTGGTCTTGCGGCGGCCGAGGCCCTTCTCCTCCACATAGTCCTTGGCTCTCTCGATAGCCTCCTTGACATCCATTCCGTTCAGGAAACCGGAGTTGCACATCTTTCCTTCCTTGGCATCGAAACTCTGCTCGCTGACGTCACACCCCTCGATGATGGGGACGATAGGAAGGTTGAAAGTCTTCGCAAAGACATAGTCGCGGCTGTCATGCGCCGGCACAGCCATGATGGCGCCGGTGCCGTAGCCCGCGAGGACATACTCGGAGATCCAGATAGGGATACGCTCTCCCGTCAGGGGATTGATGCCGTAAGAGCCGGAGAACACTCCGGATACGGTCTTGGTCTCCGCGATACGCTCACGCTCGGTCTTCTTCTTCACCTGCTTGACATAGTCGGCGACTGCCTCTGCCTGCTCAGGGGTGGTAAGCTCCCCGACCAGATCACTCTCGGGAGCGAGCACCATGAATGTCACGCCGAAGATAGTGTCAACACGTGTGGTGAAAATGGTAATAGGCAGATGCTTTTCTCCGCAGACGGTGTCGAAAACCACCTCGCATCCCTCGGACTTGCCTATCCAGTTGCGCTGCATCTCCTTGAGGGAGTCGGTCCAGGCAAGTTTGTCCAGGCTGTCCAGAAGGCGCCCGGCATATGCCGAGACGCGGAGCTGCCACTGTGTCATCTTCTTCTGCTCCACGGGGAATCCGCCGCGCACCGAGAGTCCGTCCTTGACTTCGTCGTTGGCCAGCACTGTGCCGAGGCCCTCGCACCAGTTGACGGAAGTCTCACCCTGATACGCGATACGGTAGTTCATCAGGACATCGGACTTCTCCTTCTCATCCATGGCGTTCCACTGCTTCGCAGTGAAATCAAGGTCCTGCGAGCATGCGGCATCCACTCCGGCCGTACCTTCTTTTGCAAAATGCTCTGTCAGGCATGCGATGGGACGCGCCTTCTGCATGGAGCGGTCATACCAGCTGTCGAACATCTTCAGGAAAGCCCACTGGGTCCATTTGTAGAACCCGGGATCGCATGTACGTACCTCACGGTCCCAGTCATACGAGAATCCTATCCTGTCGAGCTGACTGCGGTAGCGGTTGATATTGTCGGTGGTGGTCTTCTCCGGGTGCTGTCCGGTCTGGATGGCGTACTGCTCGGCCGGAAGGCCGAATGCGTCGTATCCCATAGGATGGAGGACATTGTAGCCGGTCAGCCTCTTGTATCTGGAAAAGATGTCGCTGGCGATGTATCCCAGCGGGTGTCCGACATGAAGTCCCGCACCGGAAGGGTAAGGGAACATGTCGAGGACATAGTATTTTGGCTTGGAATTATCCAGGACTGTCTTGAAGGTCTTGTTGGCAGCCCACCAGGCCTGCCATTTGCTTTCGATTGACTTGAAATCGTAATCCATGATGTATCTTATCTGTTTTTCTTTCTTTCCAGCTTGAATTCGACATATAGCGACATCTCGGAACGGACCTTCTTCCCCTGGAGCCTGGCAGGCTTCCAGTCGGGTGAGGCGGCCACGACCTTGACGGCCTCCGCATCGAGGAGCGGATCCACTCCCCTTAGCACCTTGACATCCTTCACCCGGCCCTTCTCATCAATGACGAAATCCACGAGGACGCGTCCCTGGATGCCGTTCCGGACCGCTTCATTAGGGTACTTGAGGTAGGCATATACCCATTTTTCAAGGAATACCTTGGGATCTGTACTGCCCAGGAAAGTCGGAGGGATGTCGCATTCGTAATACGGGATAGCACCGGCCGTCCCGGCAGGGGCGCTTGCGCCCTCTTCCGGGCGGAACGCCGGGGCGGCTCCGTTCACGAGCTCCATGGAGAAGTTGTACAGGTATTCGAGCTCACGCTCCATGTCATCGTACTGGAGTATGGAGGGGGTGTCCCTGTCCGTCCCGAACTCAGGATATGTCCCGGTGGTAAACAACACTGACGGGATCTCGGAGGCATAGAACATTCTATGGTCGGAGTCCAACGGCTCAGCAGCCGTTATCTCGGGCTTGACAGGCTGCAGGGTGGAATTAACGCGGTTCAGGATCCTGTTCATATCGGCGTTCGAGCCTGTATAGGCGTAGAAACCCTGGCCACGGCCGAGAACGTCGAGGTTGATCATCGCGTCGATGCGGTCGGCGGCAGGGAACGAACGGTTCAGGAAATACCATGAGCCGATCTGTGACTCCAGCGATGCACCGAAGGCTACGAACACCACCGAACGCTTGAGCATGAGGGAGTTGGTCTTGAGCAGACGCGCCAGCTCAAGCATCATCGCGACACCGGAGGCATTGCCGTTGGCACCGTTGTAAATACGGGTGTAAGGCTGTCCGTCGATGGTAATGGTCCTCGTACCTATGTTGTCCAGCCGCGCTCCTATGACTATGTAACGGTCCCTGAGGGACTTGTCATATCCCTCGATAACACCGATGACATTACGCGACACCAGGGTGTCGCCGTTGTCGCGCTTGATGCCGAACACGTCACCGTCAAGACCGGAAAGGAGTTCGATACCGTAGGCGCCGAGCACCTCGCGGACATAGTCCGCTGCTTCCAGTTCGCCTTCCGAACCTGCGGCGCGGCCCTCAAGGGCCGCTGAGGCGAGGTAGCCGACATGCTCGCGCAAAGCCCTTCCCGTCTCGCTGTAGCCGAGCTCACGGTAGTCCGGAGTACGGTATTGAGCGAAGCAGAACGGGGTGCAGAACAGCGCTGCAAGGAATATGGCGACTCTTCTCATGGCTACTCGTTTACCAGGATCCAAACTTCCTTGGGGCAGAAACGCTCCTTGCGGACCTTGCGCAGCGAAGCCAGCAGTTCCGAAGGATCGTCCGTAGGGCAGACACCCACGGCGGTGAATCCGTTGCGGAAACTAACGGCCTCGGCAGGATAGCCATCGGAAGTAAGCTTTTCGCTGTATTTCATAGCATTGGCACGGTCCCGGTATGAACCGATGACGATGCTGTATCTGGCGCTGGGGGCGCTGTCCTTGGACAAGCCGGCAAAGCGGGCCGGCGAGCGCAGCAGCCCCTTCATGGACTGAAGGGTATCAGTGGCGGCTGCAATGCGTGCGGCCTCCATGGCCTCGCGCCGGACACGCTCCAGCGAGTCCCGGCGCGCCGCCTCCGCCGCCTCGCGGGCGCGGAGTTCCACGCGCATGGCCTCAATGTCGGAAGATGTGGGACGGCCTGCCAGGGTGCGGAAGAAATCGCATCCGGTACATAGCGCAAGCGTCATAACGAATGCGCTGAAAACAAGAATCTTATTCCTCATAAGGCCATTTGTCACAAAATGCAAATTTAGTGAATTAAGTTTCGACAACAAAAAAAATGTATATTTGCATCTGTAACAGGAAAAACCGTGCCGATGTGTCACAAGCGGATATTCATATACCTCTTCGCACTCCTGGTCCCATGCGGACCTGTCCGGGCGCAGTGGAACTATGACATTCCCTTCCCAAAGCCGTTCAAGGCAGCCCCAGATACCGTCAGCGTCACTTTCATCGGAGACCTGATGATGCACGAAGCACAGCTGAAATACGACTGCGACGGATTCCTCTCGGAACTTGGTTCCGTCACGCGCGACGCCGACATTTCGGTAGCCAACCTTGAGTTCACCCTGGCCGGGAAACCATATACGGGATACCCTTCGTTCTCTGCTCCCGACGAGTATGCATACAGCATCGCAGGACACGGGGTGGACGTATTCCTTACAGCCAACAACCATATCCTGGACAAAGGCCGCAGGGGACTTGTCCGCACCCTCCAGGTATATGACTCGATGCGTGAAGACCACGGTATCCAGTACACCGGCTGCGCATCCGATCCCGTCTCAGACACACTCCTCAACCCTCTCATCGTCGTAGGAAAGGGCGTACGTATCGCGCTGGTGAACTTCACGTACGACACCAACTTCCAGCCGCAGCCGGAGTGGCCAAGGATAAGGTCAATGGAGAAGGAAGACGTGAAGGAGATGATAGACAGGGCTAAGCGGAGGGGGGCAGATTTCATCGTAGCCCTCCCCCACTGGGGTACTGAGTTCAGGCTCCGCCACGACCGGGACCAGGCTGAGTGGACCGAATGGCTCGCGGGCCAAGGTGTCGACCTCATTGTCGGCGCGCATCCTCACGTCGTACAGGATACATCGCATGTCCACGGCGTGCCCGTGATCTACTCCATGGGCAATGCCGTTTCCAACATGAGCAAGGAGAACACGCGCCTCGAACTTGCTGTCCGCTCCCGCTTCGTGAACCATCCCGACGGGCACAAGGAGATGCTGGAGCCGGAGCTCGTTTTCCTGTGGTGCTGCCTTCCCGGCACGCTGCGCGACAACTATGTGACCATTCCGGTCGCCAGTTTCATGGGACGGCGAAGCGAATGGAACGACCCTTCAGACTATGACAATATGATAGCCACATACGACAGAGTAACAAAAGAAACCGGAATATATGAGGAAAACCATCAAGCTGGAAGCCATTGACCCCATCGAAATCTTCGGAGCAGGTAACAAGATCCTGGAGGAGTTCTGCTCCTACTACCCAGAACTGAAGGTTGTCGCCCGCGGCGACGAGATCATCCTGGACGGTAAGGAAGCACGTATAGAAGACTTCGAGGTAAAATTCAACGAATTGATACAGAGGCGCCACCGCAAGATGAACCTGACCGTCTACGACGTAGAGGACATCTTTGACGGCGAGACCTCACCCGACCGTTTCCGCCTCAACGGGGATGCCGTCATCGTGCACAGCACCGACGGAAAGCCCATACGTGCCCGCAACATAACCCAGCAGGAAATGGTCAAGGCTTATTTCGACAACGACCTCGTCTTCGCCGTAGGCCCCGCCGGCACAGGCAAGACCTACGTCGCAATTGCCCTGGCAGTACGCGCCCTCAAGAACCGGGAGATCAAGCGTATCATCCTTACCCGCCCGGCCGTAGAAGCCGGCGAACGCCTCGGCTTCCTGCCGGGCGACCTCAAGGACAAGCTCGACCCGTATCTCCAGCCGCTGTATGATGCTCTCGGCGACATGATCCCCCACCGCAAGCTTCAGGAGTTCATGGCCGACGGCACCATCCAGATCGCTCCCCTAGCCTACATGCGTGGCCGCACCCTGGACCGCGCCTGCGTCATCCTGGACGAAGCCCAGAACACAAATCTCGGCCAGCTCAAGATGTTCCTTACACGCATGGGCTGCAACGCCAAGTTCATCGTCACGGGAGACGCCACCCAGGTCGACCTGCCCAACAAGGCAGACAGCGGCCTGCTCCGCGGAATCGACCTTGTGAAGGACATAAAAGGTATCAGCGTCATCCGTTTCACCAACAACGACATTGTCCGCCATCCCCTCGTCACCAAGATAGTCAAGGCCTTCGACAAGGGCGTGACTGAAGAGTGACCATCGTCCAGACAAAAAAATAACCTGCTGGAAAACCAGCAGGTTATTTTTATATGTATGACAGTGATTACTCGGTAGCGGCAGCGACCATTGCGTTGTACTTCTCATACTTGGCGCCGAATTCGGCATCCTCGCGGAAGCGGTAGCAGGCGTTCTTGAGGTACTCGGCGATGCTGGGCTTCAGGCTTTCGTCCTTGGTGACCTCGAGGGCCTTCTCGAAAGGAGCGATGCAGCCCTTGAGAGCGGCCTCGAACTTCTCGACGAGGGCCATGTACTTGGCATCGTCAAGCTCGGCCTGGGCCTCCTCCTGGATGTCATAAGCCTGGTTGTAGAGAAGCAGACCCTCTCCGATGTAACCATACTCGTAGTTCGGGTTGATCTCGGCGCACTTGCGGTAAGCTGCGAGAGCATCGTCGATCTTGCCGAGCTCCTTGTTGATGTTGCCTTCGACATAGTAGAGGGAGGCGTTGTCAGGTTCATTCTTCTTGGCGTCGTTCAGCAGGGAGAAGAGACGGTCGGTGTCCTGGTTGCTGCTGACATAGTAGTTGATGAGGCCGATGAGGATGGCCTGGCTGGAAGGATAGGAGGCAAATCCCTTCTCGAGGATATCCTTTGCACCTTCCTTGTCGCCGAGCTTCTCGGTGACATCTGCAAGCTTGGCAAAGACGTCGCCGTCATCGCCATAGTACTTGTGGTCGATACAGGTCTGGAAGAGGGACTTGGCACGGTTCAGGTCCTGGCCTGCCCAGGCGGCGAAACCGGCGTTGTAGAGGGACTCGTCGTCAGCCTTGTTGCAAGGAGCGGTGGCAAGGGCGTTGGCAGCGGTCTCGAAGAGCTTGCTGGCGTTTGCGAAATCACCGAAGGTGTAGGCGTCATAAGCCTCCTGGACATACTTCTCGGCGATACCCTCGATACCCTTGATGATATCGGCGGTCTTGGTGCCCTTGGGATCGTTCTTGTAAGCGTTCTTGTAGGCATCGAGAGCCTTGTCAAGAGCGTTGTCGACGATGGGCTTGGTGACCTTGATTATCGAGAGCTGGCCCGCCTCGTTGAAATAGTAATCAGCGGAAGCGTAGGCTTTCTTGAGGTACTGGGTACCGTTGATGGTGACGTTCTCCTCGGAGGTAGGACGCTGACCGGCCATGACGAGCTGGAGCTCCTGGGCCTGGGCGCCGATCCAGCCATTGCCCATAGGTGCATTGTATGCGTCCATGTAGGACGTGGCGAGTTTCAGCCAGGTAGCCACCTTGGTGGCCTGCTTGGCGTTGTTGGCGGCAGCCTGTGCCTTCTCAAGGGCGGCCTTGGCTGCGTTCTCGGTTTTGACGTTCTGAGCAGAGGCGAAAGTCACGGATGCGAGCAGTGCCAATGCGAAAAGTACTTTTTTCATAAGAAAATATAGTTAGTAGTTAATAATTATTCCTGGGCAGGGGTTTCGGCTTCTGTTCCGGCTTCAAGTCCGGCTTCGCCTTCCTCCTCCGATTTTGCTACAACAGAGACTGCGGCTATGGAGTCCGTGCCTCTGAGGTTGATCAGCTTGACACCTTGCGTGGCCCTTCCGGCCACCCTTATATCGCTTACGGACATCCTGATGGTCATGCCGGAACGGTTGATTATCATCAGGTCGTTGTCCTCGGTTACAGTCTTCATTGCAACAAGCGGGCCAGTCTTGTCGGTGATGTCCAGGGTCTTGACTCCCTTGGCTCCCCTGCTGGTCTTGCGATAGTCCTCCCAGTGGGACCTCTTGCCATAGCCGTTCTCGCTGACTACCAGCACGGTATACAGCGGAAGATCGGGATCGGAAGGGTCTGCGGAAACCATGCCCACGACTTCGTCGTCATCCTCGATATTTATGCCACGGACACCGGAAGCGCCGCGTCCGAGCGGGCGCGCGTCGCTCTCGTGGAAGCGGACGCAGCGTCCGTTCCTGGCGGCGATCATGATCTCGTGTTCACCGTTGGTAAGGATGGCTTCGACGAGCTCATCGCCTTCGCGCACAGTGATGGCTATGATGCCCTTGGCGCGGCTGCGCTTGTTGGAGTAGGCCTCGAGCGTAGTCTTCTTGACGGTACCGCGCTTGGTGACCAGGACGACGTAATTGTTCTGGCAGTACTCCGAATCCTCGATGGACTTGGCGGAAACATAGGCCTTGACACTGTCGTCGGGATCGATGGCGATGAGGTTCTGGATGGCACGGCCCTTCGAGGTGCGGGTACCCTCCGGGAGCTCGTAAACCTTGAGACGGTAGCAAAGTCCCTTCTCCGTGAAGAGGAGAAGCGTGCTGTGCATGTTGGTCACATAGATATGCTCGATGAAGTCCTCGTCGCGCGTGGCGCTGGCCTTCATGCCGACGCCGCCGCGGTTCTGCGTACGGAACTCGCTGAGGAGCGTGCGTTTGATATAGCCGAGATGGGAGATGGTGATGACAACATCATCATCGGCATAGAAGTCCTCGGGGTTGAATTCCTCGGAGGAGAGGGTGATCTCGGTACGCCGGGGATCGCCGTATTTCTGCTTGAGTTCGAGAGACTCCTGCTTGACAATGGCAAGCTGCTCGGTCTCGCTGGCAAGGATCTCCTGGCAGCGGGCGATGAACTTCTCGAGGTCCTCGTACTCGGCCTGGAGCTTGGCTTTCTCGAGTCCGGTGAGCTGGCGGAGACGCATCTCGACGATGGCGGTAGCCTGGGTCTCGGAGAATCCGAAGGTAGCCACCAACTCGGCCTTGGCGTCCTCGATAGTGGCGGAACGGCGTATGATGGCGATGATCTCGTCGATGACGTCGATGGCCCTCAGGAGGCCTTCGAGTATGTGGGCGCGCTTCTGGGCCTTCTCTAGGTCAAACTTGGTGCGGCGCACCACGACCTCGTGGCGGAAGTCCACGAAATTGGCGATGATCTCCTTGAGGGAAAGGGTGCGCGGACGTCCCTTGACAAGCGCGACGTTGTTGATGGCGAAGCTGGACTGGAGCGCAGTGTACTTGAAGAGGGTGTTAAGCACGACGTTGGCGTTGGCGTCCTTCTTCAGGTAGAACACTATACGGATGCCCTCGCGGCTGGAGAGGTCCCTGATGTCGGAGATACCTTCGATGCGCTTCTCCTCGACCATCTCGCCGATGCGCTTGATCATCTCGCTCTTGTTGACCATGTAAGGGACCTCGGTCACGACGATGCTGTCGCGGCCGCGCTCGTCCTCCTCGATCTCGGTCTTGGCACGGACCACTACCCTTCCGCGGCCGGTGGTATAGGCATCAACGATGCCCTGGCGGCCCTGGATGATGCCTCCCGTCGGGAAGTCAGGGCCCTTGATATGCTCCATGAGGCCCTCGACGGAGATGTCGGGATTGTCGATATAGGCGCAGATGGCGTCACAGCACTCGGAGAGGTTGTGCGGCGCCATGTTGGTGGCCATACCGACGGCGATGCCGGCTGATCCGTTGAGAAGAAGTAGAGGAGCCTTGGTAGGGAGCACGGTAGGCTCCGGAATGGTATCGTCGAAATTGAGCTGGAAATCGACTGTATTCTTGTCGAGGTCCGCAAGCACGTCCTCGGTGATCCTTTCAAGCTTGGCCTCGGTGTATCGCATGGCTGCGACGGGGTCGCCGTCCATGGATCCGAAATTGCCCTGTCCGAAGACAAGGGGATAACGCTGGTTCCAGTTCTGGGCAAGTCTCGCCATGGCGTCATAGACGCTGGAGTCGCCGTGGGGGTGGAACTTGCCCAGCACCTCACCGACGATCCTGGCGGATTTCTTGGTCTGTCCGGAATAGTTCAGGCCGAGGCCGTCCATTCCGAAAAGCACGCGCCGCTGCACGGGCTTGAGTCCGTCCCTTACATCGGGGAGGGCGCGGGACACGATGACGGACATCGAATAGTCGATGTACGCGGTACGCATCTCGTGGTCGATCTCGACCGGTTCAATGATCCCGTGAAACTGCTCGTTGGTATTTTCCTCAATATCCATAAATCTGCACTGATCTTTCTTTGAGATTTCACTCGTATATATAACATGCAAATTTAACAATTTTATTTGATTTTTGTTAATTTTGTAGTACCCAAATCATCTATTCTAGGCATGGAAATGAAAATTTCTGATGAACTGAACCTGATCGTCCGTTACGCCCGCGAGGAAGCCATGCGCACCGGGAGTTACGGCATCGGGACCGACCACCTCGTGCTCGGCATCCTCAGGCATGCGGACAACAACGCCTGCAGGGCGCTCCGCGGCCTCGGCGCCGACCCGGAGGAGATGAAGCAGTTCATCGACGTACATATTTTCCGTCAGGGATCGATCCCCTACTCCGACATCGACCAGGTCGTGCTCTCCCGCACCGCTCAGAGCCTGCTCAACCTCACCATCCTCGAGGCCACGCGCCTCAAGCACGCCGAGACGGACGGGTCGCACCTCATCCTGGCCGTCAGCAGGATGGAAGGCAGCTACAGCCAAGCCTTCATGAAGAACCGCGGGATTACCTACCCAGTCCTGCTCGCATACATGCAGGAGCAGGATCTGTTCGAGGGCATGGAAGATACCCGGCCGCAGCAGACACCCGAACAGAAAGCAGAGTTCGAGGAGGCGGTCAACCGCGCTGCGGACGAAGTCGTATACTCCCGCGAGAACAGCGTGGAGGAGTTCGGCCTCGACCTGACCAAGGCCGCCGAGGCCGGGGCACTGGATCCCGTCGTGGGCCGTGACGCCGAGATAGCCCGCATCATCGAGATCCTCGGCCGGCGCAAGAAGAACAATCCCATGCTTATCGGCGAGCCGGGCGTGGGCAAGTCCGCGATCGTCGAGGGCCTTGCCCTCAAGATCGCCGCCGGCGACGTTCCGCCTGCCCTCAGGCGCAAGCGGCTCATTTCCCTGGACATAACCTCGGTCGTAGCCGGAACGCGCTACAGGGGTGATTTCGAAAAACGCCTGAAAGGCATCATCGAGAATCTGAAAGCCAATCCCGACATCATACTCTTCATCGACGAGTTCCATACCATCGTAGGCGCCGGCGGCGCACAAGGAAGCCTCGACGCCGCCAACATGCTCAAGCCAGCGCTTGCACGCGGCGAGATCCAGTGCATCGGCGCCACGACCATGGACGAGTTCACCAAGATCATCGAGAAGGACGGAGCGCTCGACAGGAGATTCCTGAAGGTCGTGGTGGAAGCCACGGACATACCCCAATCCATCGATATACTGCACAACCTCCGGGAAAACTACGAGAGTTTCCACAACGTGAAATACTCCCCCGAGGCCCTGGAAGCCTGCGTCAAGCAGACCGACCGCTATATAACCGACCGGGCCCTGCCCGACAAGGCCATCGACGTGATGGACGAAGCCGGGTCGATGGTGCGGCTCAGGATGGCGCACAGCCGCAGGAGCGAGAACATCGTAGATGCCGACGACATAGCATGCGTCGTGTCGCGCATGACAGGCATCCCCGTCAGCAAGGTCGCAGAGAGCGAGGGGCACCGGCTCATGGCTATGAAGGACCGCCTGCGCAGCGAAGTGATCGGGCAGGACGAGGCGGTGGACACCGTCGTCCGAGCCATCCGGCGCAACCGCGCCGGGCTTAAGGACCCCGGGCGTCCGATAGGCACCTTCCTGTTCTTCGGCCCGACCGGAGTCGGCAAGACCAGGCTGGCCAAATGCCTGGCCAAGAATCTTTTCGACTCTGAGGAGAGCATGGTGCACGTGGACATGTCGGAGTATTCGGAGAAATTCTCCTCGTCACGCCTTGTCGGAGCTCCTCCGGGATATGTGGGTTACGATGAAGGCGGCCAGCTCAGCGAAAAGGTGCGCCGCAAACCCTACTGCGTGGTATTGTTGGATGAGATAGAAAAGGCACATCCCGACATATTCAACCTGCTCCTGCAGGTACTGGACGAGGGACGCCTGACCGACAGCAACGGCCGTACGGTGAGTTTCAAGAATACCATCGTCATCATGACTTCCAATGTCGGCACGCGCGAGCTTGAGGAGTACGGAAGCGGCGTGGGCTTCGCCCGGGCCGGGCAGGACTTGGCGAAAGACAGGAGAGGCGTGCTGGAAAAAGCCGTGAAGAAACTCTTCCCGCCGGAGTTCATCAACAGGGTGGACGAGAAGGTTTACTTCAATTCCCTGACAAGGGCGGACTTGGAGAAGATTATAGACTTGGAGATCAGGGACTTGAAGGCAAGGGTCGAGGAGGCAGGCTACCGCCTGTCGGTCACCCCTTCGGCCAAGGAGTTCGTCGCCGACGCCGGATACGATCCGGCCTATGGCGCGAGGCCCCTGAAACGGGCCGTGACAAGATATATTGAAGACCCCGTGGCGGAATTCATCATCACCGACAGGATGATGAGGGGCGGAGAGAACGGGGACAAGACTCCCACCCTGAGGGTATCCCTGTCGAAGGACAAGGAGAGCACTAGGGTTACAAGGACTGCTTGAACCCGGTGATCTCGAGGTCCATGTCCTCGATCATGCCGATAAGGGCGGAGAGGGAGTCTTCGGAGAAGACGATGGAATCAAGGATGTTGCTGTCGTACTCAGTGTTCTTCATGACTTTAGTATTTCCGTTTTGCTTGTGCAAAGTTAAAGCGAGCTTGTGCCAAAGCACGACACATTTGAAATAATAATGATAAAAATATGACTACACGGAAATTCATGGCCGCCACGGCCGTCATAGTGGCGATAGCGTGCGCCGGAAGCGCAGCCTGCCAGGCCCAGGACCTGCTGAAACCCGACGAGACGTTTCTCTTTGCAGAGAGGGACAGCATCAACCTGTATATGGACGTGTATTATCCCGCCGACGGCAGCGAGATGACTGTGGACGGAGTGAACAAGCCTACCATCCTCTATGTGTTCGGAGGAGGATTCAAGGTAGGAAGGAAAGACACCCCGACCGCGCGAGAATGGTTCCGCCTGCTGACTGACGAAGGCTTCACCGTGGCGGCCATAGACTACCGCCTCGGCCTCAAGGGAGTAGAGGGCATGGGGTCCATCAACGATGTGTACAATGCCATCCAGATAGCGGTGGAAGACCTTTTCAGCGCTACGAAATATATCCTCGACAATGCCGAGGAAGTCGACATCGACCCCTCGTCACTAGTGATCGCCGGATCGTCGGCCGGAGCCATCACGGTTCTCCAGGCGGAGTGGGAACTCTGCAACCGCATGGGATCGTCCGTGATGCTCCCCAAGGATTTCCGTTATGCCGGGGTCATGTCCTTCGCGGGAGCGATCTATTCAAGGCAGGGCACCGTGCGGTACCACAGTGAACCGGCCCCTCACCTGCTGTTCCACGGAACCGCGGACAGGATCGTGACCTACAGGCAGATACACCTGCTCAACCACGCCTTCCAGGGCACAAAGGTCCTTGCCCGCATTTTCAAGCGCAACGGCTACGACTACTGTGTTTACCGCTATGACGGCAACAGCCACGAGATCGCCGCTTGCATGTACAAGACTTTCCCGGAGCAGCTCGCGTGGCTGGAAACGAACATCATAGGGAAAGAGAAAAGGACCATTGACGCAACCGTCAACGATCCTTCCATCGAAGTATTCCAGGTCAACGACCTCAGGACCCTCTATAGCGGAAAGGTCATTGTCGATCTTGAGTAATCCTGTCCAGTGACAGTTCTATCAGGTTGCGTACCATCTTCTTGTAGTCGGTGTTCGCGTCCTTGAGGTAGCGGTTTGCGATGGCGCAGCAGACCGTGCCGGCATCATGTCCGAGCTGGGTGGCCAGTCCGGCAAGCGCCGATCCCTCCATCTCGAAATTGGTGATGCGGTAGTCTCCGAAGCGGAAACTCTCTATGTCCGCTATCATGTCGGGCATGGCCAGAGGCTGGCGTACCACCCTGCCCTGTGGGCCATAGAAGCCGGATGCCGAAATGGTCACGCCCATGACGGAGCAACCCTCGAACATTGCCTTGACCTTGGGACTCGCCTTTACGAAATAAGGATCGGGCAGATGCTTGTTCCACTTCAGATGCTTCTTGAACGCCTCTTCCATGTCGGGGATAGTGACCTTGTCACGGTCGGCGTACCAGTTGAGCAGGCCGTCACAGCCGACGGAGATCTCCGAGAAGATGAACGAGCCAAGAGGAATGTCCGGCTGGATGGCGCCGCATGTGCCGATACGCAGTATGGTGAGCGTCCTGTGATCAGGCTTTACCTCGCGGGTGGTGAAATCGACATTGGCCAGGGCGTCAAGTTCGGTCATGACAATGTCGATATTGTCCGTACCGATGCCGGTGGACAGAAGGGTGATCCTCTTTCCGTTGTATTTGCCGGTGATGGCTACGAACTCGCGGGACTCATGGCGGAACTCCTTGTCCTCAAGGAATCCGGCAGCCATGTCCACGCGGCCGGGATCGCCGAAGACAATGACCCTGTCGGCAAGCTCTTCCGGCCTCAGATGGATATGGAATGCGGAACCGTCTCCGTTGATGATCAATTCAGACTCAGGTATTCTCATATTCTGCAGTTTTAGTGTTTGAATACCAAAGTTAGGAATTAATTACCGGATTTCGTCCTCCCTGCCTTTATATTTTTCATACCTGCGCTCCGCATCCTCGGTGCCGATGGCGAACAGCCTGTCGGCATTCTCGGGGAAGCTGCGCCTGAGCGACGCGTATCGGACTTCGCCGTCAAGGAACTCGGTATAAGGCATCGTGGGAGCCTTGGAATCGAGATGGAACGGATGCTCCTGCCTGGGATCGTAGCGGTAGAGCAGCCAGTAACCGCTCTCCACGGCGCGCTTCATCTCCTCCTGGACACGGTGCATGCCTATGCAGATGCCGTGTGAAGAGCAAGGGGTATATGCGATGATGACCGAAGGTCCGTCGTACTCCTCAGCTTCCTTCACGGCCTTTACAAGCTGTGCGGGATCGGCGCCCATGGCCACCTGGGCCACATACACATAGCCGTAGGTCATGAGGATGGCGCCGAGGTCCTTCTTGCGGTTCTTCTTGCCAGAAGAAGCGAATTTGGCGACAGCACCGAGCGGGGTAGCCTTGCTGCTCTGGCCTCCGGTATTGGAATACACCTCGGTATCGACGATGAACACATTGACGTTCTCTCCGCTGGCTATCACGTGGTCCAGGCCGCCGAAGCCGATGTCATAGGCCCAACCGTCTCCTCCATACATCCAGAAAGTCTTGCGGGAGAACATGTCACGCATCGACAGGAGCTCGCGGGCTGCGGCGCTCCCCTCCTCCTCCAGGAGAGGGATGAGCGCATCGGCCGCGGCGCGGGACGCCGACAGGTCGTCGAAGGCGGCCAGGAAGGCGTCGCAGGCTTCGCGGAGCGGCCCGGAGGTTGCGGCAGCGAAGGCCTCGGCCTTCTCCCGCAGCAGGGCCCGCCGCTGCTTCACCGACAGGCACATGCCAAGGCAAAGCTCGGCGTTGTTCTCGAAAAGGCTGTTGGTCCAGGCGGGGCCGAAGCCGCGGCCGTTGACCGTATACGGTATTCCGGGCATGGCGGCGCCCCAGGCCTGAGAGCAGCCCGTGGCGTTTGCCCAATACACGCGGTCGCCGAACAGCTGGGTAAGCAGTTTGGCGTAAGGGGTTTCGCCGCAGCCGGCACATGCCGCCGAGAACTCGAGCAGAGGACGGCGGAACTGGCTGCCTTTTACGGTATAAGGATCGAAGAGGTCGCCCTTGTCCTTCAGGCTGAGGGCGTACTCGAAACATGCCTTGTTCTGCTCGGAAGGAGCGGCAGGAACCATCTCCAGGGCCCCGGAGGGGCAACTCTCGGCGCAGCTTCCGCAGCCCGTACAGTCAAGTTCGGACACTGCCAGCGCGAAATACAGGCCTTTTGCCTTACCGTTTGCCGGCACTGTGACGAAGTCCGCGGGGGCAGCAACCTTCTCCCCTTCATCCAGAAGGAAGGGACGGATGACAGCATGGGGACAAACGAAGGAACAGCGGTTGCACTGGATGCACTTGGAGGCGTCCCAACTGGGAACGCGAACCGCTATGCCGCGTTTCTCATAGGCCGTAAGGCCGAGAGGGACGCAGCCGTCAGCGTAATTGACGAAGCTGCTGACAGGCAGGTAGTCGCCCTTCTGCCTGTTGATAGGCAGGAGGAGTCCGCGCACCGCCTCCGGCAGGCCTGAAAGGTCTTCAGCCGGAGAAGCGGGCAAGGAAGCCCAGGACTCCGGTACAGGGATCTCCACCACCTCCGAGGCTCCAGCCTCGATGGCGGCTATATTGCGCGCCACCACCTCGTCGCCCTTGGCGAAATATGTCTTGCGCGCGGCGGCTTTCATGGCCTCGAGGGCCTCCGCCGTACCGACGATGCCTGTGGCGGCGAAGAACGCCGCCTGGAGCACGGTATTGGTATGGCTGCCGAGACCGAGGCGCAGCGCCACGGCAGTGGCGTCGATGACATAGAAACGCGCATGCTTCTGTGCCAGAGCGCGTTTCACGTCTGCAGGCAGCCAGTCTTCCAACTCGGTACCCGAATAGCTGCAGTTCAGCAGGAATACGCCTCCGTCCTTGAGTTCGGAGACTATGTCATATTGGCCGATGTAGCTCTGGTTGTGGCATGCTATGAAGTCGGCATGCTTCACGTAATACGAACTCTCCACAGGCTTGCGGCCGAAACGGAGATGGGATTTGGTGACTCCGAAAGACTTCTTTGCGTCGTATTCGAAATACGCCTGTCCGTACATCCCGGAGAGGTCGCTGATGATATGGACGGTATTCTTGTTGGCGCCTACGGTGCCGTCACCGCCGAGTCCCCAGAACTTGCAGCTGAAGGTGCCTTCGGCCGCTCCTGCGTAAGGGAGCGAAGGAAGTGACAGGAAAGTCACGTCGTCGGTGATACCGACGGTGAATCCGTTCTTGGGCTTCTCTGATGCCATATTGGCAAAGACTGCCAGTATCTGGCCGGGATCGGTATCCTTCGACGAGAGTCCGTAACGGCCGCCGATGACGGAAACGTCATCCCTGCCTGCCTTGGAGAGCACGGTGCAGACATCCTCATAGAGAGGTTCTCCGGCGCTGCCCGGCTCCTTGCAGCGGTCAAGGACCGCTATGCGCCGGACACTGGCCGGCAGGGCGCGCAGCAGGTGCTCCGCGCTGAACGGCCTGTACAGGTGCACCTGCACGAAACCAGCCTTGGCCCCACCGCGGTTAAGCTCGTCCACGGCCTCGCGCACCGCGCCGGAAACACTACCCATGGCCACCACCACATCCGTGGCATCCGGTGCGCCATAGTAGTTGAAGAGTTTGTAGTCGCGTCCGGTGATGGAGTTGATCTCAGCGAAATACTCCTCCACGATGCCCGGAAGGGCGTCGTAATACGGATTGCAGGCCTCGCGGTTCTGGAAGAAAGTGTCGGGGTTCTGGACGGTGCTTCGCATCAGCGGATGCTCGGGATTGAGCGCGCGGGCGCGGAAGGCAGCGAGCGCGTCGCTGTCCAACAGCGCGCGCAGGCGCTCGGAATCGATCTGCTCGACAGTCGCGATCTCATGCGAGGTGCGGAATCCGTCAAAGAAATGCATGAACGGCGTCCTGCCCTTGAGCGACGCCAAATGCGCCACGGCAGCGAGGTCCATGACCTCCTGGACGCTGCCGGTGCACAGCATGGCGAATCCGGTATTGCGGCAGCACATCACGTCGGAATGGTCGCCGAAAATGCTCATGGCATGAGTACCGACGGTACGCGCGGCGACGTGCAGCACGACCGGCAGTCGCTCGCCCGCTATACGGTGCAGCACTGGTATCATCAGCATCAATCCCTGGCTGGATGTGAAGCTCGTGGCAAGGGTGCCGGTCTGCGCCGCGCCGTGCACGGCTGCGATGGCACCCGCCTCAGACTGCATCTCCACCACCGTCACCGGCTGGCCGAAAACATTCTTCCTGCCCTTGGCGGACCAAAAGTCCGTATGCTCCGCCATGGGAGACGAAGGCGTGATGGGATAGATGGCTGCTATCTCGGTAAACTCATATGCAATTCCGGCGGCGGCTTCATTGCCGTCCAACGTAACTGTTCTCTTCATTTCGGAAACACTGATTATTTGTCCAGTCCATATTTGGCGACAGCCTCCTCACGCATCTTGTACTTGAGGATCTTGCCTGCGGCGTTCATCGGGAATCCATCGACGAACTCAATGTATTTGGGCACCTTGTGCCTGGCGAGACGGGCCACGATATAGGCGCGCATATCCGCCTCGGACAGTTCCTCGCCCTCCTTGAGGACGATGCATGCCATGGCTTCCTCGCCGTATTTCTTGTCGGGGACGCCGATGACCTGGACGTCCTTCACTTTCGGATGCGTATAGATGAACTCCTCGATCTCCTTGGGATAGAGGTTCTCGCCGCCGCGGATGATCATGTCCTTGAGGCGGCCGGTGATACGGTAGTTGCCATGCTCATCCACGGCGGCAAGGTCGCCGGAATGCAGCCAGCCGTCCTCATCGATGGTCTGGACGGTGGCCTCGGGCATCTTGTAGTAGCCCTTCATGGTGTTGTATCCCTTGGCGCAGAACTCGCCGTTCACCCCAGGAGGGACCTCGAGGCCTGTCTCAGGATCGATGACCTTGCAGAGGACATGCGGGAACGCATAACCCACCGTCTCGGTACGGACGTCCAGCGGGTCGGTCCAAGCGGACATGGTATTGCCCGGGGCCGTTTCGGTCTGGCCGTACACGCTGACGATTCCGACCATGTGCATCTCGTCCTCTCGGGCGGCTCGGCGCATCAGCTCCGGCGGACAGCCGGAACCCGCCATGATGCCCGTACGCATGTGCGAGAAATCGGTCTTGCGGTAGTCCGGATGGTTGAACATGGCGATGAACATCGTAGGAACACCGTTGAAGCAGGTGATGCGTTCCTGGTTGATGCAAGCCAGCGATGATTTGGCGGAGAAATACGGCATCGGACACATCGTAGCGCCGTGCGTCATGGACGAGGTCATCGAAAGGACCATGCCGAAGCAATGGAACATCGGCACCTGTATCATCATCCTGTCGGCAGTGGACAGGCCCATGCGGTCGCCGATGCACTTGCCGTTGTTGACGACATTGAAATGCGTGAGCATGACGCCCTTGGGGAATCCCGTCGTACCGGATGTATACTGCATGTTGCAGACATCGTCGGGATTGACTGCAGCGGCCATGGCCGCCACGGTCTCACGCGGCACCATGTCGTGCCGTGCCATGGCCTCGTCGAAGGTCAGGCAGCCCTTCTGGCGGAAACCGACAGTGATGACATTGCGCAGGAACGGGAGACGCGAGCAGTGCAGGGGCTTCCCTGCCTCGCTGCCTGCAATCTCGGGACAAAGTTCGTTGATGATCTGGCGGTAGTTGGAATCCAGGGCCTTGTCAATCATTACCAAGGTATGGGTATCCGACTGGCGGAGCAGATACTCTGCCTCATGGATCTTGTAGGCGGTGTTCATCGTGACCAGGATGGCGCCGATGCGCACAGTGGCCCAGAAAGTGATGTACCAGGCCGGAATGTTGGTCGCCCAGATGGTGACCTTGTAGCCTGGCCTGACGCCCATGGAAACGAGTGCCCGCGCGAAATTGTCCACGTCCTCGCGGAACTCCTCATACGTGCGGGTGTAGTCCAGCGTTGTGTACTTGAAGCAGTACTGGTCCGGGAACTCGTCCGCCACGCGGTCAAGGACCTGGGGGAAAGTCAGGTCGATGAGTTCATCCTTCTTCCAGATATAGAATCCCGTTCCGTCGTGGTTCGGGTAGAGTTTGGTCTTCTTGTCACGCGAACGCTCGAAGCGCTCCATGTAGTTGACGAAATGCGGGAAAATGACCTCCCTGTCGGTCAGGTCTTCCATCCATTCAGGCTTCCACTCGAGCGAGACGAATCCGTCGTAGTCGATGGAAGAAAGGGCGTTCATGACTTCCCCGACGGGAAAATCGCCCTCGCCTATGACCGTATAAGCACCGGATTCGTCACTGTCACGGAGATGGACATGCTTGACATAAGCGCCAAGGTTGGTGATGGAGTCCGCAGGGCTCTCGCCGTGGTCGCGGTAAGGGTGATGCACATCCCAGAGCGCCGCCAGCTGGTCGCAGGCGAAATCGTTCATCAGGTCGCGCAGCAGGGCGGTATTGGAGTAGATACCGCTGGTCTTGATGAGTATGGTGATGCCGCACTCCTCTGCCACAGGTACAAGGTGGGAGAGATTGCGGCGTATGATTTCGGGAGCATCGGACTTGGCGTAGGCGCATACATAAGGCGAGCGCATGTCGGCAGCGAGGCGTATGAGCGCCTCCATCTCCTCAAGCATCGCTTCATTCTCCTCGGAGAGGTCATTGGACGAATCGAAACATGGAACCTGGAGGCCGCGCTCACGCATGTCGCGGTAGGAAGCGGCCACCGAATATTTGTGTAGAGGCCCTCCCTTCCCGGTAAACTCGGGGAACTTGAGCACATTGTACATCTCCACGCCAGTGAAACGCATCTCGCAGGCGCTGTCGAGGATGTCCTTCCATGCGAGGTCCATCCATCCGCGGGTTGAAAACGACAGTCTCATGCCTCACCCTCCTCGTATGCCATCTTGTTGACGGCGTTCAGGTATGCCATCAGGCTGGATCCGACGATGTCGCGTGAGATACCGCGACCCGAATAGACCTTGCCTTCGAAGCGGAGGCGGACCACCGCTTCACCCATGGCCTCACGGCCTTCCGCGACCGAGCGGATCTGGAAATCATCGAGCTCGTACTGCCGGCCGACCACCTTGTCAACGGCCTGGAAGGCAGCATCCACGGGGCCGTCGCCGACGCAGACACTCTCCAGCACGCCGTCATCCTTGCGAAGACGGAGGTGACAGGTAGCGGAGATTATATTGCCGGAGTTGATGACATAGCTCTCAAGTTTATAAGTAGGCGGCACCTGATAGGCGACGGAAGCGACGATGGCGTCGAGTTCCTTGGCCTCGACGACCTCGCTCCTTGCCGCAAGGCGTACGAATGTCTCATATACCCTGTCAGCATCCTCGCCGCTCAGGTCATAGCCGAGCTTGGATACTACCTTGAGTACAGCATCGCGGTCGTCATGGGCGGTCAGGGTGAGTGCATCCCTGTCAATGTCCGGACCCTCGAGAGGCTTGAACGACTTGGCGGGCTTGGCTTCGCAAAGGAGCCTGATACGGCCTACCGTACGCTCCAGGTCAATGACACGGACGCCGCTGCGGGCCTTGCAAAGGTCTGACTTTGCATCCAATATCTTCACGAAACGCTTGAGCGACACCGTGGTATTGCCGTAAGGGGTAGTCTTGATCTCATCCGCTCCGGCACGTACCGCAGCAATAGCGCAGGAGTCGGCCTGGAACATGAGATTGGAGCACAGGACACCCAGCCGGACCCCCTCGGGGAGCATCCGGCGCACCCATGCTACACTGGCATGGAATTCGTCGGGCAGGAGATTGCCCGCGGCGTCACAGACAGTGACGACCTTCGCTCCGGCGGCGACAGCAGCCTTGACGGCCTCGCCGAGGAACTCGCTGTCACTGCGGCCGGAGTCCTCCGCCACGAATTCCACTTCAGGGCAGCACTCCGCGCATGCGGACACCATCCGGCCGATAAGGGCTAGTATGTCAGCAGGTTTAAGGTGACAAAGATACTCCATCTGCACCGCACTGACGGGAACACATACCTGCAGACGCGGATGCCTGGCGTCGCGAAGGGCGTTCCATGTAACCTGCACGCTCTCCTCCGACATGATATCGACGGGGACTGCAAGGGTACTGTCCTTTATGGCGGATGCAAGGGACTTCACCAGAAGGCTGTCGGACCGGCCGTTCCTGATGGGAGCGGCCTCGATGACGGAGACTCCAAGCTTGTCGAGAAGCTTCGCGAGCTCGATTTTCTGGCGGAAGGAAAGCGACTCTCCAGGCAGACCGACGGTCTGCTTCATGGTAACGTCGCTGACATAGATCATACGTTCCATAACACTACTCACACTAACCGGATGTTCTAACCAAGCGCCCTCTCGCGCGTTTGCGCATAGGAGCATTTCTTACAAATATAGCTTTTTATCCCTGATTTTCATTATTTTTGTAAAAAGTTTTTAAAAATATTTATCATGTGGCAGAGAATGCAAACCCTATATTTGGCGCTGGCCACCGGCCTGATCGCCGCCATGCTGTTCAGCCTGAAGGCTGTCGTGCCCGGTGCTGACGGGAGTTTCGTACAGGAGATCAAGTATACTGCATACGTTCCGTATCTTATCCTCTTGATAGTCATAGTGCTCCTGGATTTCCTGGCTCTCACCGCATTCCGTTTCCGAGTGTTCCAGATGCGCACGGCAGTGCTCGCCGCCATCATCACCCTGGCCCTGCAGGCATGGATCGCCGTCGACTATTTCACCGCAGACGATTCCCTCGTATTCCGCTTTACGGCGATCTTCCCCCTCATCGCATTCATTTTCAACCTATTGGCTGCAAGGGGCATAGCATCGGACATCATGGTGGCCGAGAGCGTCAACCACCTGCGTACAAAGAAGAAGAACCGCAAATAAAGCGGCTATTTCCTTATCCGGAGAACCCGGTAGGAGTGAGGCTTCACCGCCAGGGTGAAGGAGGACTGGCTGTTGCCGGTGGCGCCGCGGCGGCCCATGACGGGCCTGACGCGCCCCTGCACCTCCGTTCCGGCCAACAGGTCACTCAATCCCTTCACGGCACCGGTCGACACGATGTCGACATCCACAGGCTCGTCGAGGAATGACTCGACGATGAAAGTGTCGTTGTCATACACGAAAAGACTGACATAGGCAGGGCCCTCGATGTAGACGGGCATTGTCCTGGCGCTGGCTGTCTGGCGTATGATGTTGAGCGCTGAAGCCGGGAAGCGGTAGAGGTCGGAGAAGTTGTCCGGGACCACGAGCACGTAGAGGTTGGCATTGCCGTAAAGTCCCCTGTGAAGTATCGGCCAGCCGAGGCCGCCGTCCATTCCTGAAATCATCTCCCAGGAGTCATTGGTCTTGTAGCCGATCTGCTGCATCAGTATGGGCTTCTCCGTGTCGGTCATGCCGGCCCAGCCCGCCTTGATGGCGGTGGCCATGGCCTTGCGGTCGGTGTACTCGATGTCGACGATATTCCGGATGCCGCGGTCCTGAAGCGCCCTCAGCAGCCCGGAAGTGATAAGGACGTCCTTGCCTCCCCTCAACTGCTTTTCGATCTTCACCACGATGTCCGGATCGAAAGCCGCCTGCTCGGTAAGGATCATGAAGTTGTCCTCCTCAGGGAAATAAGGGACCATCTCTATAGGGAGCCCGATCATGCCGAAATAGTTCTGGAGGAACTCCTCTCCCGTGGACTGATATGGCTTGTAACTCTTGATACCTACGGGGTTGCCGAGAAAACCTATGGTCTTGTCCACCGTCTCGAGGGTGTACCCTGCAGCACGGGCGACGGTCATGGGTATGCCTTTGGCGGACTTCTCATTGTATTTCACCATATCGTCATAGCTGAAACTTGTGCCCTGGCCCTGCCAGGGGGCGCGGTAGCGTTCGCCTATGGCATTGAGGCACTGGCGGTAGTCGAAGAGCGTCATCTCGGGGGCCTTGGCGAAGAGCGTCAACCAGAGCTGCTCGCTGTAGCGGTCAATATAGCGCATGCCGCCCGTATCCACCCAGCCACCGCCGTTGTGACCCGGGTTCAGGTTGTCGAAATACCTCCAGATATTGTAGCCGAGATATGGCTGGAGATGCTGGTCGCTGCTGACGGCGTCACGGGTCTCAGTACCCGTATAAATGCCGTCGAAATGCTTCGGGCCATAGTCCAGGTCGAAACCCAGTGCAGGGAAATGGTCGTACCAGTTGGGATACTTTATGACGACCTTGCATTTGGGATTTACGGCATGGGCGGGGCCAAGCACTACGTTCTGCGCCGCATCCTGCATCAGTTCCAGGCGGTACTCCGTCCAGCTCCTGTCCCCTTTGGCAGCGATGCAGTACTCGCACTTGCAGTCATGGAAGAAGAAATCGTCCAGGATGACCTCGTCAAAAAGGCTCGCCGTATATTCCGCAATCTCCCTGGCCTTTGCCCGCTCGACAGGATCGCTGTAGCAGTAGGTCTCGAATGAATTGGCCTCACTGATGGTGTAGGTTATTCCTCCGGCCACTTCCAAGCCCTTCTGCTTGAAGAACCTGATGGCTTTCTCCATGGTGGGCCGGTCGACAATGAGCTGGTCACGGTGGGTCTCGAGATAAATCTTGTCAACCTTCATCTGGGAGGAGATGACGTTCCAGGTGGAGTCCAGCCAATGCTGGTCCGCCATCCTCTGCACCTCATACGCACGGGTGTAGATGGATACCTTGAAGTTCTGATAATTGGGACGGGCCAGCGCCGCCACGGAAGCCGCCAGAAGGACCACGGCGGCTACAATGCGGAAAAAGTATTTCATGGTCAATGCAGTTTGACCACAAATATACGTTTTTATCAGAACTTCCGGAAGGCTATGCAGGCATTATGCCCGCCGAAGCCGAAGGAATTGGAGAATCCCAATGTGAGGTCAGCCTTGACAGCCTTGTTGGGCGTGTAGTCGAGGTCGCATTCCGGATCGGGGCAGTCGAGATTGATGGTCGGGGGCACGATGCCGTCCCTGAGAGCAAGGATAGTGGCGATGGCTTCGGCTGCGCCGGTAGCGCCGAACATATGGCCGTGCATCGACTTCGTCGAGCTGATGTGGCACTTGTATGCATAATCTCCGAAAGCGATCTTGCAGGCGCTGGTCTCGGCGACGTCGTTGAGTTTGGTGCCGGTGCCGTGGGCGTTGATGTAGACGACATCCTCGTCAGGATTGAATCCGGACTCGCGGATCGCGAGCGAGATACACTCGGCCTGAGTGGTTCCGTCCGGACGCGGTGCCGTCATGTGGTAGGCGTCGCAGGTACTGCCGTAGCCTACCATCTCGGCATAAATCTTCGCTCCGCGCGCGACCGCGTGCTCATACTCTTCGAGGATGAGCGTAGCGGCGCCGTCCGCCATCACGAAACCGCCCCTGTTGGCGTTGAAAGGGAGAGACGCATAGTTGGGATCCTCGGCCTTGGTGAGGGCTTTGGCATTGGCGAAGGCGGCCAGTCCGATAGGTATCGTGCACTGGTCCGTACCTCCTGCGATGATGGCATCGGCATAGCCGTGCCTGATGGCCCTGAACGCCTCTCCGATAGTGTTGGTGGAGGTGGCGCATGCGGTCACTACATTGATGCAGGGCCCCTTGGCCTGCTGCCTGATGGCGATGTTGCCTGCCGCTATGTTGGAGATCATCGTAGGGACGAACAGCGGGGATATCCACTGGCCGGAAGGATCCTGCAGGAACTTCTCCGTCTCACGGATGATGACGTTGAACCCGCCGATACCGGAGCCGACGTAGACTCCCAGACGGAAAGGATCGATGTTGCTGCCCTCGCCTTCGGGAACCAGGCCCGAATCCTCCATCGCCTGGGCGGCGGCAGCCACTCCGTAGATGGTGAACCAGTCCTGTTTGCGCATGAAGGCTTTATCTATTCCGTAGCGGTCCGGGTCGAAATCCTTGACCCTGCCGCCTATCTTGACCGGAAGGCCGTCGGTGGGAAAGTCCGTGATGGTCTGAATACCGCAGACGCCGTTCAACAGGTTGTTCCAGAAAGTCGGGATATCGTTTCCGACGGAGGATATGACACCGAGTCCGGTGATGACAACGCGTTTCTCCATAGAATCATATATACTTTCGAGTCCGCAAATATAGCAATTTTTACTTATCTTTGCAGATATGTTCACGCTGAAGGAAAGGATACCGGGGTATCTCCTGGGGCAATACCAGCTGGTTGCGACGGTGACATTCACCGCCTTCTTCTCGCTGTTCTTCCTTATGTTCAGCATCCCCTTCTCGCACAACGCCTGGTTCGAGCTGCGGGCTACCGAAGCCTTCGGTTTCACCGTGCTGTTCTACCTCCTTGCACTCACCCTGGTGATAGTCAGCAAGCGCGTGCTGTTCATCACTTACCGCAAGCGTGCGGAGCGTCCCACCTTCATAGGCTACATACTCTGGAACCTCGTCGAGATACTTGCGATCTGCACCCTTTACACCATTTTCACCATCAAGGGCAACTCCCTCGGCATCATCGACAACGGAGGTGAAACCTGGTATCTCGTGTTCTTCAGGTCGTTCATCTACTGCATCATGACCCTGGCCGTTCCCTACGTCATATGCGGGATGTATTTCGCCATCATCGACAAGGACAACACCATCCGCGTGCTCAACTACAGCACCGTCGTAACGGACGAGGTCCTTCCTCCCCGCGAGGAGAAGAAGATCACCCTCTTCGACAGTTCCGGCGCCCTGCGCCTGTCGGTGACGTCCTCGAACCTCTACTACATCGAATCCGACGACAACTACGTCAAGGTCTGGTATACCGACAACCTGGGCGAAATGAAGCAGTACATGCTCCGCTGCCGGCTCAAGACCATCGAGGAGAGCTTCGCCGACAGCGAACTCATCCGCTGCAACCGCAAGTACGTAGTGAACATGGAGCACGTACGCGTCCTGCGCAAACTCCGGGACAACTACGTCCTCGAGCTCGACAACGACGCCATCCCTCCCCTCCCCGTAACAAAAACGTACGAGGAGAATGTCCTCGCACGTTTCAATTCCACCTATCGGGGAGAATAATAACTCTGCTCTTGACTAATCGCCGGCTTCCTTGAGACGCTCGGCGTTCTCGGCGACCTGAAGGGCGTCGATGCATTCCTGGATGTCGCCATCCATGAAGACGGGGAGGTTGTACATGCTCCAGTTGATGCGGTGGTCGGTGACGCGGCCCTGAGGGTAGTTGTAAGTACGGATCTTGGCGGAGCGGTCACCGGTGGAGACCATGGTCTTGCGCTTTGCGGCTATACCGTCGAGATATTTCTGGTGCTCCATATTGTACAGACGGGTACGGAGCTCCTCCATGGCGCGGTCGAGATTCTTGAGCTGCGAACGCTCTTCCTGGCACTGGACCACGATACCCGAAGGGATGTGAGTGAGTCGCACGGCGGAATAGGTCGTGTTCACGCCCTGGCCGCCGGGGCCGGACGAGCAGAAGAGGTCCTTGCGGATGTCGTTGGGATCGAGCTCGATGTCGAATTCTCCCGCTTCAGGGAAAACCGCAACCGATGCTGCGGAAGTCTGGATACGGCCCTGAGTCTCGGTCTGGGGCACGCGCTGCACGCGGTGCACGCCGGACTCGTATTTCATGACGCCGTAGACGCCGTCATTGCCCGAAAGCTTGAACACTATCTGCTTGAAGCCGCCGGATGTACCGGGAGCCTGGTCGGTGACCTCGAGCTTCCAGCCGCGGGACTCGGCGAACTTGGAGTACATGCGGAAGAGATCGCCGGCGAAGATGGCGGCTTCGTCGCCGCCGGTGCCGCCGCGGATCTCGACCATGGCGTTCTTGGAATCGTCAGGGTCTGCCGGGATGAGGAGGAGCTTGATATTCTGCTCCATTCCGGGAAGTTTGGGCTCGATGTCGTTGATCTCGTCGCGGGCCATCTCGCGGAGGTCGTCATCCTTCTCGTTCATGAGGATGTCCTTGGCCGAAGCGAGCTCGTCGAGCATCATCTTGTACTCGAGGCCGGCCTTGATGATGGGCTCCAGCTGCTTGTAGTCCTTGTTCAGCTGGACATAGCGCTTCATGTCCGACATCACGTCCGGACTGGCGAGCTGGTCCTGCAGGGACTGGTATTTGTCCTGGAGCGACAGGACTTTCTCAAGCAATGTATTCTCTGCCATAACTATGGTGTATTAATCTATGTTCTTTATGTAGCATCGGCGGCGCATAAAAGGCTTGCTGTCGTAGCTGCTCCAGATGTTGACCGCGCTGTTGGTCTCGATCTGGGGGTTGGTGATGGCGTGCTTGACGCCCAGCCTGGTGGCCTTGACGGAGACGTCGCGGTAGTACACGGCCGAAACTCCCCTGTTCTGCCACTCCGGCACCGCTCCGTTGATCATCAGGTCCCAGGTGTCGTGACAGTGAAGGGCACGGAGCAGATGTATCCATCCGAAGGGGAACAGGCGGCCCTTTGCCTTCTGCAAAGCCTTCGAAATGGACGGGAACGAGATGCCGAAAGCCACCAGCTTGTCATTCTCGTCCAACAGTACGGTGCTGGTCTCGTCGGAGACGAATCCCAGGGTGCTCTTGGCCTCCTCCTCGATCTCCTCGTCGGTCAGCGGGATGAAGTTGTACACCTGCGAGGCGAAGCTGTCATTGTAAACCTTGAAGAAATACCTGACCATCTCAGGATCCTTCTTGAGCTTGTCCATACTACCCTTGTGGAGGTTGTAGCGCTGCATCACGAGGTTCGCCACACGCTCCGTCTTCTCGGGGATGCCGTGGGCGGCGTCCACGTCGTACTGCACCCAGTCGCATTCCTTGGCATATCCAAGCGTGGTGACGAGATCGTTGTAGTACGGATAATTGTAAATGCAGTTGAAGGGAGGGATGTTCTCGAAACCTTCCACCAGCATTCCCTGCTTGCCCAATGTATTGTAGTACAAGGGACCGTGGATCTCGGTCATGCCCTCGGACTTGGCCCATGCCTCGGCGGTGCCGAGGAGCAGGCGCGCGACCTCGATGTCGTCGATGGTGTCGAACCAGCCGAAACGCGCGCGCTTCTTGCCATAGCGCTCGTTGTAGCGGGGATTGATCATGCCGCAAATGCGGCCTACGACCTTCTTCCCGTCCATGACCATCCACATGCGGCGCTTGCAGTAGCTCAGCGTCGAGACCTTGGTCAACGAATGGACTTGGTCGGAACGCAGTGCCGGGACATACTGCGGGCAATCCTTGTACAAGCGTTCCGGGAACTTGATGAACTTCATCAAGTCTCCGCGGGACTCAACTTCCACTACACTGTATTTGGACATTTCTGCTCAGGTTTAAGTACAAACAGTCTGCAAAGGTAATAAAAATCCGCTAGATTCCCACAATCCTGCGGATGGCAACCTGGGCGCAGACGGCACCGAAGACAGACGGCAGATACGAGACGGTGCCCACCTGGGATTTCTTGTTGCGGCTCTCCTCGAGCACTACGGAAGAGCGGCGGGGCTCCTCAATGGAAAAAACGGCTTCGAAGCCGGTGTAGATACCGAACTTGTGCAGGCGCTTGCGGAGCATGTGCGCCAGCGGACACATGCGCGTCTGCGCGATGTCCGCAACGCGCACAGCCGTAGCGTCGAGCTTGGCGCCCGCGCCCATCGACGACACCATCGGCACTCCCCTCTTCAGGCAGTATTGGATGAGGCAGATCTTGGGACTTAGGGTATCTATGGCATCGACCAGGAAATCAATATCATATCCATCCAGGAGCGAAGCGATGTTCTCCTCGGTGATGTACTCCGGGATGGTGACAAGGTCAAGATCCGGATTGATGTCGAGGAGACGGTCCCTCAAGACATCGCATTTGGGACGGCCGACATTCGAGGACAGTGCGAGGATCTGGCGGTTGCAGTTGGTCACGGAGACTTCGTCGGAGTCGAGCGCCAGCAGGTGGCCGACACCGACGCGCGCGAGCGCCTCAGCCGCGAAGCCGCCGACGCCGCCGACGCCAACCACGGCGACGTGCGCGTCGCGCAGCTTCCGGACGCCTTCCGCGCCCAGCAGCATCTCAGTCCTTTCCTGCCAGTTTTCCATATTAACCGCAAAGATACGAAAATACCTTGGAGTTTCCCCTTTTTTGCCGTGCAATGTATCAGAGTGATTATCAACGTATTTACTGGCAATCCTGTCAAAAAATCAAGACAGGATACATACTTAACAAGTTAACACACAACATCTTGCACTGCATAGCCGTTTCCAGTTTGTGTAAACGGATAATTCGTCGTAGCATTGCAGCAAGATTAAACTTAAACAAACTTATGAAGGGCAACAGAGTATTCAGGGATGGAAGCGCACACCATATCTATCTCAAGGCGCTGAATGGAAATGTTTTGTTTTACAGGACAGAAGACTATGTGTTTTTCCTTTCACTGCTGTCCGTTCTTGCACGGCGGTACGGCATAGACGTCGAAGCGATGTGCATTATGTTCAACCATATCCATCTATTTGTCAAGGCGGCCGATGAGAGAGTGTTCAAAGCATTCTGCCGGGACCTGCAGAGTATGTTCGCAAGCGGATACAACAAAGAGTACAGCCTCAAAGGCAGGTTGATGATGAGTTCCGGCTATGCGCCAAAAAGATCCGCTAAAAGTATCCGTTCGTGCCTTATCTATATCGTCAACAACCCAGTTGCAGGGCATTTGACCAAAGTGGCGCTGCAGTACAAATGGAATCTTATCGCCTATCTCCACAGCAACCACCCTTACTCAAAGAAACTGAACAAGAGCCGTGACCGGCTTCGGCTGAGGGAGGCAGCAAAAATGGTGGACTACTTTTACCGACAAGGGAAGCCGCTGAATTATTCTGTTCTAAAGAGTATTTTCAGATACTTGAAATCCGACGAAAGACTGACGATTACCGACTATATCGTCAGTCTATACAATCCCGTGGACAAAGAATTATTCACTAGGAGGTTCGGAGACTGGAAATCCGCTGTTATTGCCATCGACTCCACGACAGGATCCGAGCACGACGTCCCTGAAGCGTGGGAGGATTATTCAATCTATCTGATGATGCTCAGATTGTGCCTCCGCCAAAAGATAAGGCCGGAACACCTGCCTTCGATGGAGAAAGATGAGAAACTGCATTTGATAAAGCTGCTCTCCGCCGTACCACACTCAACTCCTGAACACATACGGAGATTCCTGCACCTCTAGCTTGCAGCGTATCTACCTAAGAATCAACAAATTAAGCATAACCCCTATCACATTTTTGAGACAGGGACTACACATAATCACCTATGCATTAACACTTTCCGTTGCACAAGGCATGTCCCGGTTATCACGGCAGAAAGAGTCGGATCATTCGAAAAGATGATCCACCCTGTCACGGTTTCCGCCACCGTACTGAAGTGCAAACTCGGTAGGAGTCATTCCGAAATACTCGTGGAAAGCGGCGGAAAAGTATGACTGGCCGGAGAATCCCACCTTGTATGCAATCTCAGATATATTGGGCTGCGAATTCTCGACAAGCAGGAAGGCAGCCTGTTTCAGGCGGGTATTTTTCAGCAGGATGCTTGGAGAAATACCCATTATTGCCTTAAGCTTGCGGTTAAGGTGCACGCGGCTGATTCCCACCATTCGACTGAGTTCTTCAACGCCGAAGTCCGGGCTGCTGTAGTTGGCGTTGACTGCCTGCAGTATCCTTGCCTTCAGCTTCTCGTCAAAAGGAGTGACCGACACCGAGTCATAGTCGTGGGCATCTGCGTTCATCAGCTTCATCCTGACGGACTCACGTGCAGAGATGGCCTGTGCCACTCCGCTTCGGAGGAGATCGGTGGAGACAGGTTTTATGAAGAAACGGTCGGCCCCGAGGTCGGAGCACAACTGCTCGCTGCCCTCGTCATCGACGGAAGTAAGGACGATCAACGGGATATGTGATGTCATAGGATTGCGGCGGATCTTGCGGCATAATGCATACCCGTCGATGCCCCGGAGGTGGAGGTCCGTGATGACGGCATCTACAAGCTCTGTAGTAATGGCGCTCCACGCTGTGTCTCCATCCTCGAATGTCTCTACATTGTAGTCTCGGAATGTAGAACGGATGAAGTGTCTCGTATCCGGGTCCACATCCACCGCCACTATGCGCTTCTTTCCCTTTGTATCCTTCGCGGACACTTCTTCCCCTGAAGTGGGAAGCCCGGTATCGGCCGCATCCTCCTCTATCTCCTGAGATTTGGCATCCAGCTGTTTGAGATCGGTTATCTGATTGACGATGCGGCTGATCCTCTGCCCGTTGCGGTACATAAGGTCGAGAGTATCCTTCAGCAACGGGTCTGTCTCGGACTCACGAAGTTTCTTCAGAGGTGAAAGCACAAGGAACAGAGGCGTACGGATCTCCTGTGTGATATTGGAGAACATATCAAGACGTATCCTGTCCCTTTCAGCCTTGAGACGTCTTTTCCTCCAGACTGACAGGGCAGCGATTATGCAGGACAGTACAATAAGATAAAGCAGAAATGCCCAGGCTGTCAGATACCAGGGGGCCTGCACCATTACGTCGATCTCGTTGTAAGCGTAGTTATCCTCATCTCCCTCGAAGTAAGCCTTCATACGCAGTTTATGCTTTCCCGGACGGAGATTGGTGTAGCTGACCATCCTGCCGTTGTCCGTTGAGCGCCAGTCCTTGTCACACCTGGTCATCAGACAATCGTAGCGGACCCTCTGCGGATCGGAATACTCAGGAGTGGAAAAGCCGAAGGATACGACATTGCACCTGCGGGGAATCCGGATGTGCGTTGCACGATATAAGTGTGCGTCCAGGAGATTGTCCTTTCCAGCCTGCGGATCATAGCGTACGGGAGAGTTCATCATCGTAAGGTTGGAGACGTGCACTCCTGACAGGCGATGCGACTTCATATTGACAAGATGCGGATAGAAAGAGGCCAGCCCGTCCATCGCCCCGAAGTACATACGGTTGTCCGAGGCCAAATATGCGGATCCGCTATAGAACTCGCTTCCGGGAAGTCCGTCATACTCGTGGAAATTGATGATTCTTCCGGTCTTGGGATCAAGCTTGGACAGCCCGTTCAGCGTGGATATCCAGATATCCCCGTCGGGCCCCTCGAGTATATCCTTCACTACCTCGCAATGAAGTCCGTCCTCCTCTGTCCAAGTCCTGACCACGTGGCTGCTGCGGTCAAGCTCGACGACACCAATACGATATCCTATCCACAAGGTACCGTCCCTGGACTCGCAGAATGCATACACCTGCCGGTCATCCCAGGGGGCATATACTTCATAATCCATCACTTCTCCGACTGTGGGATCGAAATAGACCACTCCATTGTCCGTGCCTATCCACACCTTGCCGTTCCTGTCCAGATACAGTGTGCGCGCCCATCGTCCAGACAGTTCCGGCACTCCCGTGACTACGCACTCACTGGCAGTATCCACCAGGTACAGGCCTCCGCCAAGGGTGGAAACATACAGGATATCCGTGTAAGGGTCATAGACCATAGTCCATATCCTGGACGAAGGGATGTCGCCTCTCCCGCTGAAATCCTGGAACCCTTCCTTTCCTGTATAGGTCATCAGGCCCCCAAGGTAAGTCCCCACCCACATCTTGCCGCGCCTGTCGACTATCAGTTCCTTGATGGAATCATTGGTAAGGCCGGAATTGGAAGCGTTGAAATTAGAGAAAATCCCGCCGGGGTCCATTCGGAACAACCCGGCCCCGTCGGTTCCGACATATATGCGCCCGTCGGAAGGGTATTCGACAATGGTGGTGACAGGAGCGTCATTGATACCGGCAGAAGCATCCAGCCCAAGCTTGTAACTGGTAAATCCATACATAGACTCCGGTATCATCACCACTCCGGAGTAATAGGCCGCAAGCCACATATTCCCCTGGCGGTCGATGAAGATGTCATGGATCTTCATATTGTCGGAGCAATAAGGGAACCTGGCGGTACCGTCGTTTACATACTCTCCTCTTTCCAGGTCGAAAACCTTGAGCCCGTTCTCTTCCGTCCCTATGTAGAGACGACGAGAAACCACACCCCCGCTCTGCCGCTGCATCTCCATGGTCTCTATCATACCCACTCCGTCAGACCCTGCAATCCGGTTGACAGTCATAGTGTTCCTCTCAAGGACGAATAGGCCGTTGCTATGGGTGGCGATGTATATGTCCAAACTGACCGGATCTTCCACCAGAGCAGAAATGCCGAACCTGTCGCGGAAAGCCTCTGCATCAGGATTCCAGGAGACGGTCACTTCTGCCGATGACTGCGTATCGAAAGCTTTCAGTCCTTCTCCGGGCTTCTCTTTCCATAGAAGCCCGGAAGAATCCAGCATTACCGGTCCTCTGCCTGTCCCCAGCACACCTTCCAGAGCACTGGTCAGGGCAGTGTCAGGTTCGTGTGTGACGGCATCAACCACGCACATTCCCTGCAACAGCACGCTGCAATATATCTTGGAACCCTTCTCCGTCACGTTCGCCTCTATCAGCCAGGTCACGTCAGGATCGGAAAAAGGTATCACGACCTGCGAAAAGGAATTGTTGTCGGGATCGTATATGTCCAGTCCGTGCTCAGTACCTACCCATACCGTTCCCCGGGTATCCTCCAGGATAAAATGGGCATTGTCGCTCGACAAAGAGAAAGGGTTGCCTTCCTCGTGATGGAAGTGCTCGAAATTGCTGCCATCATATCTGGTCAATCCATAACCTGACGTGATCCATATACTATTCTCTCCATCCTGGAAAATCCCGTCCACCTGGCTTGAGATAAGGCCGGAAGTAACTGTAAACATACGGGCAGACTGGGCGCTCAGGATAATCTCGGAGACTGGCAGGAGACAGATGAGGGATAGAAGGATATGTTTCATAAAGGCCGGCTTGTGTTGTTACAAAATTAACCAAATGTTTTGACAGAATACAGATAATCGAAAATCCAAAACGACACAAATCAACACATTGTATCAAATTCAAACGATGATGAATCACGAAACAACGCCCAGGTTTCGGATTCGAATCTGATTGAAACCGAATCCCCTGCCAGTCAGGCCAAGACTGTCTAACTTTGCAAAGACCGGAAAGACCAACACCGGCATGCATAACACACCAAAATAACCACTGATTTATGAAGTCATTAACTAGAAAGTCCTTAGGGCTATCGGTTCTGGCACTGCTGCTCACCCTCGCGGTGCAGGCACAGAACATCACCGTGAAGGGCACAATCTCCGACCAGAACGGAGACCCTGTTGCAGGCGCCTTCGTCACGGTACAGAACACAACTACGGGAACCAGCACCGACATCAACGGCACCTATTCCCTCAGCGTTCCTTCCAGCGGCATCCTCGAAGTATCCTTTATGGGATACGTCACGGAAACTGTTCCTGTGAATGGCCGCACTACCGTCAACGTCACACTTGTCGAAGACGCGGAGGCACTGGAGGCCACCGTCGTCATCGGCTATGGTACCGCACGCAAGTCTGACATCACAGGATCCATCGCCTCAGTCACAGGAGACAACATCCGTGAGGTCCCGGCCAATGACATTACCTATGCACTCCAGGGTCGTATTGCCGGCGTCGATATGTTCCAGACATCATCGCGTCCCGGAGAGAGTATGACCATCCGTATCCGCGGACAGCGTTCGCTCTCTGCTTCGAACGACCCTCTGATCGTCCTTGACGGAATGCCGTTTATGGGTACCCTCTCCGACATCTCCACCAGCGACATCAAGAGTATGGACATCCTGAAGGATGCAGCATCCACTGCCATCTATGGATCCCGCGGCGCCAACGGAGTCATAATGATCACGACCTACAAAGGTGTCAAAGGGCAGGATCCCAAGATCAGTTTCAACTCCTACGTATCCTTCAAGGATCCGATCAAGTATCCTTTGATGAACTCCTCCGAACTGGTAGCGCTCCGCGAAATCTCCAACAAGTATCCGAATATCTACTATGGAGACGAGCAGCAGGGTGTCAATACCGACTGGCAGGATCTTTTCTATCGTACCGGTATCACCCAAAACTACGAAATGAGCGTCAACGGCGGTACCCAGAAGGGAAGCTACAGCTTCGGCATCAACTATATGGACGATGAGGCCGTAGTCCCCACGCAGGGATTCCAGCGCATCGGCGCACGCGCCGCCATCGACCAGAGTTTCGGCAAATATGTCCGCGTAGGTTTCAACAGCAATTCCTCTTATAATACACGCGACGGTATCCAGGTCTCCCTGACCAGCATCCTTCCGATGTCACCGCTCATCTCCCCCTACAACGAGAGCGGTGAGCTCCGCAGGACTGGGCAGATGCCCCAGGACACATACTATATCTGGTCGAGGGAAAGGCTTGAGAGCCTCTATGACTCCGGCCAGTACATCGGTGAGGAGAGATCCTTCGCATCCTACAACGCTGCCTACCTTGAAGTCCAGATCCCCGGTATCGAAGGCCTCTCTTACAAACTCAGCGGCGGATTCAACTTCCGTCAGTCCAACGCCGGCACATATACCGGAACCGGAGTCGGATCCGACAACGTGGCATCTCCCAGCAACGCCGTCACCCGCGACAACCGCAGCACCCGATGGACGGTCGAGAACCTTCTGACCTATGACCGCACCTTCGCGGAGAAGCACCGCCTCAACATAGTCGGCCTCTATTCCGCCGAGCAGGACATCAACGTCGGCCAGGTCCTCGCAGCCAACAACATCCCCAACGAGAAGTTCCTCTACTACAATATCGGAGCATCCAACATCAACGACATCACAATCCCTGCAGGTACATACACAAAGACCGGCCTGCTCTCCTATATGGGCCGTATTATGTACTCCTATGACGACAAGTATATGTTCTCTGCAGCCGTCCGCTCCGACGCATCCTCGCGCCTGGCTGAAGGTCACCAGTGGCATACATATCCCGCAGTCTCCGTCGGTTGGAACATCCACAAGGAGAACTTTATGTCCGGCACCCGCCACTGGCTCGACGAGTTGAAACTCCGCGTCGGCTACGGTGAGACCTCCAACCAGGCCATCGCCCCGTACGCTACCCTCGGTCGTCTGGCAAGCGTCAACTACAATTTCGGCGACAGCGACTACCAGACCGGATACTACGTATCCACCCTTCCCAACCCCGAACTCGGATGGGAGTTCTCCCGCACCTGGAACTATGGTCTGGACTACTCGCTCTTCAAGGGCCGGCTGCGCGGTACCCTCGAGTACTACTCTGTGAACACCAGTAACGTCCTGCTCAGCATCAGCCTTCCTTCCACTGCCGGAGTGGGCAGCTACACCGCCAATATCGGATCCACAGCCAACAAGGGCGTCGAGTTCTCAGTCAACGGCACCATCCTCGACAACTACAATGGCTGGACCTGGACCGCCGGTCTCAACATCTACGCCAACAAGAACACCCTCACTTCCCTGGCCTCCGGCCAGACTCAGGATACCGGAAACGGCTGGTTCGTCGGATACCCGATCAACTGTATCTATGACTACGAGTACCTCGGAATCTGGCAGCAGGATGAGGCCGACATAGTCGGAAAATACGAGCGCGGAGGCGCCCCCGGTATGATCAAGGTTCGCTATACCGGCGACTATAACGCCGATGGCACTCCCACCCGCGTGATCAACTCCAGCGACCGCGTACCGATCAGCGCGGATCCCAAACTCCAGGGAGGTTTCAACACTGCCGTCTCCTGGAAGAACTGGGACCTCTCCATCATCGGAGCGTTCAAGGTGGGCGGAATCCTGAACTCCACCCTCCACGGCAAGGGCGCATACCTCAATATGCTCTCCGGACGCCGCAACAACATCAAGGTCGACTACTGGACCCCCGAGAACACCTCGGCCCACTATCCTATGCCGGGCGGCCTGACTGACGGAGATTTCCCGAAATATGTCTCCACCCTCGCCTACTTCGACGCCAGCTACGCTAAGATCCGCACCATCACCCTCGGATACACCCTCAGCCGTATGGACTGGGTCAGGAAGATCGGAGTCGACAGGCTGCGTGTCTATGCGACAGTGCAGAACCCCGGAATCGTACTCTTCTCCGGATTCCACAAGGAGACCGGACTCGACCCCGAGACCAACTCCCTGAGCAGCGATGCCCGCAACTACGCATCCTCCGCCGGATGGAGCCTGCGCTCCAGCGAGGCGTCCGGGCAGACCGGCGGCGGAGCAGTCGTGGGATTCAACACCCCGAGCTCGCACAATTATCTCATCGGCGTCAATTTAACCTTCTAATCGGACCAGGATATGAAAAAGTTTTTCAGCATAATGATAGGCGCAGCGGCCACGCTGCTGGCAGGTTCTTCCTGTTCAAGTCTGCTTGAGGAAGACCCGCACACCCTGTACGTTCCGTCCTTCTTCGAGACTGAGGCGGGCGTAAACGGAGGACTTACATCCTTGTATTACCATCTCCGCAACCTCTACGGCCCGGCCGGAGCCATCAACAACGGCGAGACCGGAACGGATGAATACACCTACGGATCGGAGCACGACAACGACCATATGTTCACGGACCTGACCACCGGCGTGCGTACGACGATGGACGCAGCCTCCAACCCCGGAGGATATGTATGGACCGGTACGTTCTCCTACATCAATACAGCCAGCGGCATCATCGAGAACGCAGAGAAGGTAGGCCTGTCGGCTTCACTGATCGCAGAGGCCAGATTTTTCCGCGCATTCGACTACTTCCTGCTCGTCCAGACCTTCGGAGGAGTTCCGCTCGACCTTGGATCCGGTGAGCTGGCATTCAACACTTCTACCGTGCGCACGTCCACGCGCAACACCGTCCCTGAAGTGTACACCAAGGCCATCTTCCCCGACCTGATCACGGCCGTCAACGATCTTCCCGAGAAACCCCGCGTAGTGGGAGGCGTCACCAAGACCGTGGCACGTTTCTATCTTGCCAAGGCATATCTTACCTATGCCTGGTGGCTCGAGAACCCCGGCAACATCAGCACTTATCCTCCTTGCGACCGCAAGGATCCTGATGGAAAGAGTGCGACCCAGTACTTCCAGCTCGCATACGACACCGCCGTGGAAGCCATCAACAATCCCGGTCCCTACGGACTCCAGGAGACTTTCTATGAGGTGAACGCCGGACAGTTCGACCGCAACAAGGAGTGGCTCCTCTGGGCAGACCATACAGAGACCAGCAAGACCTACAACGGAACCGCCCTCTCCGGATTCGCCAACGCCGGAGGAAACTGGGCGCACTGGTACACCCAGTGGGCTTACTCCAATATGAAACTCAAGGACGCTTCCACCAGCAACTCCGTGGTGGTCGTCACCCGCGGCGACAGCCAGTTCCTCGGACGTCCCTGGACCCGTATGGCCCCGACCCACGAGGCATACGAGCGCTTCACCGACAAGGATATGGACTCCCGTTTCGACGGTACCTTCTCCCTCGTTTACAGGGGCAACTTCCAGTACCTGAATCCTTCCGTCGCTGCTGTCATCGGTGCCAACGGAATGACCATCAACGCAGGAGAGCCCATCGTCAAGTTCCTCACCGAGGATCCCGGCAACATCACCTATCCTACCAGCGGAGCCAATGACGACACCGGTATGGGACTGGGCACTATGCCCGGAGTTCCGTATTACGTAGTCGGCTACAGCGACATCAACCGCTTCGCATATCCCGGCCTCTGGAAGATCGGTCCTTACCGCACCAACACCAGCGGATACGGCGAGGGCAACGTCCCCTCCACGCGTCCTTTCTGCATCGCCAAGTTCTCCGAGTTGTACTTCATCGCAGCGGAAGCCGCCGTCAAGGGAGCTTCCACCAAGTCCGGCCAGAGTGCATACGATCTGATCAACGTCATCCGCGCCCGCGCTGGAAAATGGATCATCAAGAACAACGAGCAGCAGGAGTACAACGCCGACTTCAGCGCCGAGCTCGTAGCGAAGACCCCGAAGACCATCACCCTCGACTATCTCCTCGACGAGAAGTCCCGCGAGTTCTTCGGCGAAGGCCTCAGGTGGTACGACCTCGTGAGGACCCAGACCTGGTACGACCGCGCCCACGAGTACAGCATTTCCGGAACTGACGGAAAGACCAAGGCTTACGAGCACACCCTGATGAAGTTTACCCGCGACATAGACGATCACTTCTATCTGCGTCCGATTCCTCTCTCCCAGCTCAACAATATGGAGATGACGGACGAAGAGAAAGCAGCATACCAGAACCCTGGTTATTAATTAATGTTAATGTGTTGTTCCTTCGGGGTGCGATTTTTGTTGCGCCCCGAAGGGTTTTTATCTGCTACTTATGAAACTTAGATTCTTTGTTTCCGCTTTACTCGCCACCCTCGCAGTCAACGGCTTTGCGCAGAAAAGCATCAGGATAGAGGAAAACTTCGATTTCGACTGGAAGTTCACGAAAGTCGAGCTCCCTCCCCAGGAGATGATGGAAATGCCGGCCAGGCCTGGAGGAATGCCTCCCGGGGGGCCGCGTATGATGCCCAAGCCCCGCATCGACACGATCCTTCCCGCTGAAAACGGAATGGAGGCAGCAGGGTATGACGATTCAGCGTGGGAGACAGTGCAAACCCCGCACGACTGGAACATCAAGGACAAGTTCGACTCTATGTCCGCAGGATCGGCAGCATCGCTGCCTGAAGGGATCGGTTGGTACAGGAAGGCCTTCAGGGTGCCTGCCTCGATGAAAGGCAGAAGCCTGGAGATCGTCTTCGACGGAATCTTCCAGAAGAGCGACGTCTATATCAACGGCCACCACATAGGGACGCACCCTTACGGTTTCTCGACCGTACATTACGACCTGACGCCATACATCAAGTACGGAGCGGAGAACCTTATCGCCGTCCGTTCTTCGACAGTCGGCGACCGCCCGCGCTGGTACGCCGGAGGCGGCATATACCGCCACGTCAAGCTCGTCTATACCAACCCTGTGCACATCGACACCTACGGCACCTACGTCACCACCCCGGAGATCACTCCGGAAAAGGCAAAAGTACACGTCGAAGTGACGCTGGTCAACCCCAAAGGGGTGAAGACAAACCTGTCGCACCGCATCCTGGATGCTTCCGGGACAGTGGTCGCCAAGGGCAAGGGCAATGATGTCATACTCCCCCACCCTGTTCTGTGGGACATAGACAACCCCTACCTTTACACGCTCGAAACCACGGTCAAGGCCGGCAGTAAGACGGTGGACACGTACAGCACCCCGTTCGGAGTGCGCTGGTTCGAGTTCGACAAGGACAAAGGATTCTCCCTTAACGGGAAGCAAATCAAACTCCAGGGCGTAGCCATCCACCAGGACGCCGGAGGACTCGGGGCCGCCGTTCCCGACCGGTCCTACGAGCGCAGGCTCGAAATCTTCAAGGAATACGGCGCCAACGCCATCCGTATGGCGCACAACCAGCCTTCCAGGGAAGTGCTGGATATGTGCGACAGGATGGGATTCCTCGTCATCGACGAGGCGCTTGACAAATGGAAATCCGGCTACTACGCGGAAATCTTCGACGAATGGTGGCAGAAGGATGTCGCCGATATGATCCTTCGCGACCGCAACCATCCCAGCATCGTCCTCTGGAGCATAGGCAACGAGGTGCAGGAAGCCTGGAACGAGGATGACGAAGGAGTGGAAAGGGCCCGTATGATCCAGGACTTCGTCCATTCACTTGAGCCGACGAGGCCCGTCTGCCTTGCCGCGCAGAATAACCACATTGCCAAGTTCGCAGGCGTGACCGACGTGATAGGCTACAACTACCTCGAGGCCCGCGCCATCTCCGAGCACAAGACATATCCCGAGCGCCGTATGCTCATCACCGAGGAGCTTCCCTACTGGTGCGGCGAAGAAGGCAACATCCGCAGCTACACTCCGGAGAACCCCTGGAACCTCGTACTTGCCAACGATTTCCTGGCGGGAGGATTCATCTGGTCCGGCGTCGACTATCTGGGCGAAGCCTCCGATCCGAGCAAGGGATGGCCCAACGGCCTGTTCGACATCTGTATGTTCGAGAAACCGCGCGCCTCGTACCACCGCGCGATGTGGTCCAAGGACCCTGTCGTGCGCGTGGCGGTACGCGACAGCGGGCTCGACCAGGACTTCGGGCGCGACATCTGGCAGTGGCCCGCCACCAAGGACGACTGGACCTATCCGTCCTCGTACCGCGGAAGGATGATGGACATCGAGACCGTCACCAACTGCGAGGAAGTGGAGCTCTACCAGAACGGCCGCCTGATGGGCCGCCACAAGACTTCGGACTTCACCAACAACACCATCTTGTGGCATCTCCCGTACAGCCACGGCAGCCTCACTGCCAAAGGCTATATCGGTGGGGAGGAAGTCTGCGAGCACAGTATCTATTCGACTTCGGAAGTTACGGAAATGACTGCAGAGCCTGACCGTGAAGCGCTGAAAGCCGACGGACAGGACCTGTCCCATATCACCATTACCCTGCGGGACGCCGTCGGACACCGCGTCCAGGTGGACGAGCGGACCGTCAAGGTCCGCGTCAGCGGCGAAGGCCGCCTGCTGGCGGTGGACTCCGGCGAACTGCGCGTGCCGACTGACAGCTTCGACCGCGACGAGGTGCTGACGCAGTACGGCCGCGCGCTGGCCATAATCCAGTCCACGCGCAAGACCGGAGTCATCCGCGTCGAGATCAGCTGCGACGGTCTCCCGACGCAAACACTGGAGATTACTACACGCTGAAGTTGTGCCAGTGGGGGCCGAAGCGGGCGAAGGCCTCGCGGTCGAGCATTTCGCGGTCGTCGGGATGCGCGATGCTGATCATCAGCTTGGCGCGCTCCTGGAGGGACTTGCCGTAGAGGTCCACGGCGCCGTACTCGGTGACGATCCAGTGCGCGTCAGCGCGCGGAGTCACCACTCCGGCGCCGGGGTTGAGCGTCGCTACGATCTTGTTCTTCCCCTTATTGGTACGGGAAGCGAAAGCAGTTATGGATTTACCACCCTTGGACATGGTGGCTCCCTTGACGAACTCCAGCTGGCCGCCGGTGCCGGAGAAGATGCGCGTACCGATGGAGTCGGCGCTGATCTGTCCGGTGAAATCCACCTCGGTGGCAGAGTTGATGGCCTTCATGTTGGGATTCTGGGCGATTACCCAGGGATTGTTGGTATATGCGATATCCTTCATCAGGACGTCGGGATTGTCATTGATGAACGAATACACCTCCTGGCTGCCGAGGAGGAAGGAAGCGACGACCTTGCCGGTGTCGATCTTCTTGCAGGCGCCGTTGATGACGCCGGACTTGATCAGGCGGAGGAGGCCGTCCGCGAACATCTCGGTATGGAGGCCGAGGTTCTTGTGCCCGCCGAGCTGGGCGGCAAGGGCGTTCGGAAGTGCACCGATGCCCATCTGGATGCAGTCGCCGTCATCTACAAGTGCAGCGCAGTTCTTGCCGATGAGCACTTCGGTGGGAGTGGGCTCCGCGAAATTGGCTGTCACCAACGGAGTGTCATCCTGGACCAGATAGTCGAAACGGTCCAGCGACACAAGGTCACCATGGGCATAAGGGACATTGGGATTGACTACACCGATCACTAGCTCCGCAGTCTCGACGGCCGCCACTGAACAGTCGACGGAAGTACCGAGGGAAACCATGCCGTTGGCGTCAGGCCTGGAGACGTTCACAAGGGCCGCTCCGAGCTTGATGAAGCCGTCGCGGTAAAGCTTCTGGCTTTCGCCCAGATGCACGGGCAGGTAGTCGGCATATCCGGCATTGACGTTAGCCCGGACGTTGGGACCCACAAAGAATCCCTGCTCGAAGAAGATACCCTCGTAGCGCGGCTCGGAATATGGAGCAGGACCCTCGGTATGGAAATGATGGAAATGCAGGTCCTCTACCTCGCCGGCATCCGCCCTGCGGCAGAGCGCCTGTATAAGGATATGCGGCACGCTAGCCACGCTGCTGAGGTGGATGTGACAGTGGGACTTGATGTGGCTGACTGCCTCGTCGGCGGACACGAATCTGATTTCTTTCATCGCGATATGATCGGTATTAGTTATTGTGGGGAGTGCAAAGATACTATCTTTTTTGTAATTTTGTAGAAATCATCAGACATGCACACCAGAGAAGAGAAAACCGAGGCTTTCGGCAGACTGCTGGACATCATGGACAACCTCCGCGAGCGCTGCCCGTGGAATGCGGAACAGACCATGGAGTCCATCCGTCCCATGACGGAGGAGGAAGTCTACGAGCTCAGCGACGAGATAGTGAAGGACAATCCCGCAGGGATCTCCAAGGAGATAGGAGACCTGCTGTACCATATGGTCTTCTATGCCAGGATAGCGCAGGAGAAGGGCGATTTCGACATAGCGGACTGCATCGAGAAGGTCTGCTACAAGATGGTCTTCAGGCACCCGCATGTCTTCAGGGCCGACGGCAGCCTTCTCCCCGAAGGCGAAGCCCCTTCCGCCAAGGAGATAGCCGACACATGGGAGATCGTCAAGGCCAAGGAAAAGGACGGGAACAAGACAGTCATGAGCGGCATCCCCGACACCATGCCAGCGCTGCTGAAAGCGCTCTCGATGCAGGAGAAAGCCCGCGGATGCGGATTCGACTGGAAGGACAAGGAAGGAGTATGGGACAAGGTCCGCGAGGAATGCGGCGAGGTCGAGGAGGCATCCTGCACCGAAGGTGAAGACCTGGAGATGGAGGTCGGCGACCTGCTTTTCTCCGTCATCAACGCCGCAAGGCTGTACGGCATCGATCCAGAGACGGCTCTCAACCGTACCTGCAGCAAGTTCCGCCGCCGCTTCGACTACCTTGAGAAGAAGGTCCGTGAGGACGGTCGCGGTTTCGCCGGAGTGTCCATGGAAGAAATGGATTCCATCTGGGACGAGGCCAAGTCCAAGGGATTGTAACAGAATTAATTAACACAACCATAACGACATGAGAATCAACCACATCATTCCCGGCTGCCTGCTGATGATACTGGCAGCCTGCAGTTCTCCCAAACCGTCGGACCAGGACGGGACCGACCTCTGGTTCGCAAATTCGCGTCCATATGAGGAAGTCCTCGCGTCGGTGGACACCAAGGTGGACAACGCCCTGGCAAAGGAAGAATTCCATATCTATGACGAAGCCGGCAAGCGCATCGTGGCCGGCGGCTCGGAGGCCGGCGTCCGCTACGGCGTCTACGCCTTGCAGCGCGCCGAGGTCCTCGGTCAGGCCGGCCCCGGGATGGACATCAGGGAGAAGCCTTACTACGAATACCGCATCCTCGACCACTGGGACAACCTCGATGACACCGTCGAGCGCGGCTATGCCGGAAGGTCCATGTGGGAGTGGACTTCTCCGGACATCCCCGAGGCACGCATCCGCAAATACGGAGAGCTCTGCGCATCCGTAGGCATCAACGGATCTGCCCTCAACAACGTCAACTCCAATCCCCTGATCCTCGACGCCGAGCATATCGCCCGCGTGGCGAAGATCGCCGACATCCTGCGCGAATACGGCATCACCACCTACCTGTCCATCAAGTGGACCAGCCCCATCACCCTCAGCGGACTGACGAGCGGCGATCCGCTCGATCCCAAGGTCCGCCAGTGGTGGAAGGACAAGGCCGACGAGATATATGCGGCCATCCCCGACTTCGGAGGCTTCCTGGTGAAGGCCAACTCCGAGGGCCAGGCTGGCCCGCAGGACTACGGCCGCACCCACGCCGACGGCGCCAACATGTTGGCTGAGGCCGTCGGCCCCCATGGCGGCATCGTCATGTGGCGCGCCTTCGTCTACAGCCCGACCAGCCCCGACCGCGCCAACCAGGCTGTCGAAGAGTTCAAGGACCTCGACGGACTGTTCGCCGACAATGTCTTCGTGCAGATCAAGAACGGTCCCATCGACTTCCAGCCCCGCGAGCCCTTCAATCCCCTCTTCGGACAGATGTACAAGACCAAGATGATGATGGAGTTCCAGATCACCCAGGAGTACCTCGGATTCTCCAACCATCTCGTTTATCACGGCACGACTTACGAGGAGTGCCTCGACAGCGACACTTATGCCAACGGCGAAGGCTCGACCGTGGCCAAAATGGTCAAAGGCATGGCCGGAGTCGCCAATACCGGCCAGGATCCCAACTTCTCCGGCTACATCTTCGCCCAGTCCAACTGGTACATGTTCGGCCGCCTCTGCTGGGACCCGACCCTCGGCGCCGAGCAGATCGCCGACGAGTGGATACGCCAGACCTTCATCCAGCCCGAAGGCATGTCCGCCAAGGCTTATGACAAGAAGTTCATCGAGCCTGTCAAGGATATCATGATGACTTCTCGTGAAACTGCAGTGCACTATATGATGCCCCTTGGATTACACCATATCTTCGGAGGATCGCACTACGGACCCGGCCCCTGGGAGCGCAGTTCCCGTCCGGACTGGTCGCCGGTATTCTACCACAAGGCCGATGAGAACGGCGTGGGATTCGACCGCACCCGCGAGGGCACCGACAATGTCGACCAGTACCACGAGCCTCTGGCTTCAAAGTTCAACGACCTTGCCACCTGCCCGGAGAATCTCCTGCTATGGTTCCACCATGTCCCCTGGGATTACAAACTTTCCAGCGGAAAGACATTGTGGGATGAGATCTGTCTCCATTACGACACCGGTATCTCCGAGGTCGAGGCTTACCAGAAGACCTGGGCGGGCCTGAAGCCTTATGTCAGCACCCCCATCTTCAATGAAGTCACCAAGAAACTCGACATCCAGAAGAACGACGCCGAATGGTGGCGCGATGCCTGCGTAGGCTACTTCCAGCAGTTCTCCAAGAAAGACCTCCCCGCCGGAGTCCGTCCTTTGAACATGCCTATCGACTCTGTCCAGACAAAGTCCGTCCTCTCCGACCGCTACGGCATGCCCACCCATGACGAGAACAACAAGCCGGTGCTCGTCACCAACAGGCGTTTCCGTCCCGGCGGTCCTATGTCGAGCGGTGGCCCGGTACCGGGAGAGCGTCCTCGGCGTTAAACTGATAATATACGGAATATGAAAAGATTAGTCACTATACTTTCAATCCTCGCCCTTATCCTGACATCGGCCATCTACGCTGATGCCAGAGGCAAGGATTGGGTCACCACTTGGGCTACAGCCCTTCAGGTCGCCGAGCCCCACAACAATCCCCCGGAGCCATATCTGGCGGGGAATTCCTTCCGCCAGACACTTCAGGTGTCCATTGCCGGAAAGAAGCTTCGCCTGCACCTGTCCAACATCTTCAACGAGGACGACACTGAGATCCTCGGGGTCGAGATCGCCCCGGCCTTGACCATGGGAGCATCCCCGGAGGTTGACGAGAGCAAATCGGTATCACTGTCTTTCAACGGAAAGAAGGGCGTCACCATGAAGCCCGGCGAAGAAGTCGTTTCCGACCCGGTGAAGTTCAAGGTTGCGGAAAGGATGAATCTCGCTGTCACCATCCACTACGGCAAGATATCCTCCACGACCCTCACCAGCCATCCCGGCTCCAGGACCACTTCCTATATCGCCAAAGGCAATACCACGGACTTTTCCAATCCGGTAGCCAAGACCGACCACTGGTACACCATCAGTTCCATCGACGTCATCCCGAAGAAGAAGAATTCATCGGCCATCGCCGTGCTCGGTGACTCCATCACCGACGGGCGGGGCACCACCACCAACGGCCAGGACCGCTGGACCGACCAGCTCTCACGCAACCTTCTGGCCAACGGTATGAATATCTCCGTGCTGAATTTCGGCCTCGGCGGCAACTGCGTGCTGCGCGGCGGCCTGGGCCCTACCGGGCAGAGCCGCTACGCGCGCGACCTCTTCGGCCACGACGGGGTCAAGTATATCATTCTCTTTGAAGGAGTAAATGACATCGGAGGCTCGCGTGATGCCATCGAGACCGCCGAAGGCGTAAAGAAAGTATGGCAGGACATCATCCGCGACGCCCATGCCCGCGGCATCAAAGTCTTCGGAGCCACGGTCACGCCCTTCAAGGGCAACGGCTACGGCCGCGGCAACCACGAGGAAGGCCGCAAGGCCCTGAACGAGTGGATCCGCACCAGCGGAGAGTTTGACGGTGTCATTGACTTCGATGCCATGGTACGCGACACGGAGGATCCCGAGAGGCTGAACCCTGCGTTCCTTTTCGAGAACGACTGGCTCCACCTCAACGCCTCCGGTTACGAAGTCATGGGCAAGGGTATCGACGTGAAACTATTCAAGTAAGAGGGCTATTCGTGCAATGACCCTATGACTGAACGGTTGGCTGCGGAAACGCGGTCGACCGTCAGTTTTTTTATGGCACGGTCATAGGTCATCAGGCCATTGACTTCGCCTTCGACGTCGGTGGTCTGGGTATAGACCGCAGCCGAACAGCCCTGTTCCACGAACGGAAGCAACTGCTCTGCGAAACGGACGTACTCGTCCGTCGCTTCCTCTTCGGTAGCATACTGGACATAGCCCCAGTTACGATCCTTCTGCCAAAGGTGGCCCTCGATCGGGCGGCCGATGCCACCGTATTCCCCGAGGACATTGACAAGTTCAGGATCCCAGAGGCGCATATATGGCTGAGGATAATGATGCGAATCGACGACGTCGCCCGTCGCGGAAGGCCAGTTGCCGCCGGAGGCGGGATTGATGAGACGTGACGGGTCTTGCTCGCGCGTGAAGGCTACGACTTCACGCGTTTCGAACTGTCCCCAGGCCTCATTGAAAGGCACCCACATCACTATGCAAGGGAACTTTTTCAACTGAGCGATGATCTCGCCCCACTCTTTGTAGTAGTTGTCACGGATTTCCGGAGTAACTGGATAATCGGTGCCGGTGTCGAAACGGTCGATACCCTGCGCCCATTGGTTCTTGGATGAGGAGAAAGACGGCATATCCTGCCATACCAGCATTCCGAGACGGTCGCAATGGTAATACCAGCGCGAAGGTTCGACCTTGATATGCTTGCGGATCATGTTGAATCCGAACTCCTTAGTTGCAGCCACATCGTAAGCAAGCGCCTCATCCGTCGGGGCGGTATAGAGCCCGTCCGGCCACCAGCCCTGGTCCAGCGGGCCGTACTGGAACAATGCCTTACCGTTGAGGCCCAAGCGTTTGTGGCCGGCGGCATCAGTGACCACGGAGATTTCCCGCAGAGCGGTATAAGACTGAACCTGGTCAATTACCTTGCCGTCCTTCAGGACAGTGAAGCGAAGCCCGTAGAGATACGGACACTCCGGTGACCAGAGCTGCGGGTCTACGAGCGGCAGGGAGACGGCGGAACCCGCCGCTGCTGACACCTCGCACAGCACATCTGTCGAAGGCTGCTCCGGGTCGTACCCGACACCTCCGGCCAGCAGTGCGACGCGCACTTCATTACCTTCGGAGGACGAACTGTACAACGGCATCACCCTGAGGGCTCCTCCCTCCAGGTCGGCACTGATCTCGAAATCACAGATGCTCCCTTTCTCCACCGGTTCCATCCAGACGCTCTGCCAGATACCGGAAACTGCCGTATACCAGATGCCGCTGGGTTTGCTGACCTGCTTGCCCCGGGGCTGGAACTCGTTGTCGGTCCCGTCAAGGACCTTCACTGTCAGTTCCTGCTCTCCCCTGCCCTTCAGATAAGGGGTGATATCGAAGGAAAATGCCGTATAACCTCCGGTATGCGAACCCACTTCCTCACCGTTGACGAATACTTGGGCCTGCCAGTCCACAGCGTCGAAGTTGAGCATTATCCTCCTGCCGCGCCAAGATCGCGGGACACGGAAAGTCCTTCTGTACCAAAGCGCATCGTCCGCCGTAACGGTCCTACCTACTCCGGAAAGCGAGGACTCGATACAAAAAGGAACGAGTATGCCCCCGTCCGGCTCGCCGAAGCTTTCGGCCTCCGCCGGGGTGACGGCATACTCCCACATTCCGTTAAGCGACTCCCATTCCTCCCGCACCAACTGCGGGCGCGGATACTCCGGGTGGACGCAGGCCGGAGACACCTCCGTCGCCCAGCACGTCCGGATGTTGTCCCCAGCCGGAGACCAGTCATACTTAACTTCGGCAGTACACGATCCTACCACACAGGCAATGACTATGCCCGCCGCCCAGGAAATCAAACGAATCACTTTCATAGTCATCTATTACTAACGTGATTTGTAAATGATTACAAATCAAAGAAATATGCAAAACACTCCCTCCTTAAATAACAAAGGAGCAAAGGTGTAAATAATTAGCTATTAGTCAGTTATAAATCACGGTCAGTATTCAGAAGGGCTGAAACGGCGGCCTTGACGCTCTTGAAGGTGAAGCCTTCCAGGACGTGATCCATTTTGGCCGCGATCTGGGCATTGCAGAGATTGCCTACCGAACCCTCATGGGTATGATGGAGTTCTCCCTTCCAGGAGAACTCCCCCTTTTGTATCTCCATGCCCACCTGGCGGTACGCGTCGCGGAACGGGACGCCCTCAGCCACGCGGCGGTTGACTTCCTCGACACTGAAGGCGAGCTGGTAGCGAGGGTCGGACATGAGGTCCTTGGCCACAGTCATGTTCTCAATGGCGAACTTGGCGATATCCAGGCAGTCGTCCATCTCCTCGAACATCGGAACGAACACTTCCTTGATCAGCTGCATGTCCCTGAAATAGCCCGAGGGGAGGTTCGTGCTTATCAGGCGGATGGTGCCGGGGATGCCGTTGATGCGGTTGCAGTGCGCACGGATGAGTTCGAACACATCCGGATTCTTCTTGTGCGGCATGATGCTGGAGCCTGTGGTGAGGGCATCAGGGAGCTTCACGAAGGCGAAATTCTGGCTGTTGAATAGGCAGCAGTCCATCGCCAGGCGGCCGAGTGTCTCGGCGACCGAAGCGAAAGCGAAGGCGATGATGCGCTCGGTCTTGCCGCGGCCCATCTGGGCGTAGACGGAGTTGTAGTCCAAGTCGTCGAAGCCGAGGAGCGCTGTCGTCAGGCTGCGGTTGAGCGGCGCGGAAGAGCCGTAGCCCGCAGCTGCGCCCAAGGGATTGCGGTTGGTGATCTTCCAGGCAGCCAGGAGCATCTCCATATCCTCAGCCAGGCTCTCGGCGTATGCGCCGAACCACATGCCGAAGGATGAGGGCATAGCCACCTGCAGATGCGTGTATCCGGGCATGAGGATGTCCTTGCACTCCTCGCTGCGCTTCTGCAGCTCGTCGAAAAGCGCCTTGACTTTGCCGACGGTCTTCTCTATCTCAGCACGGGCATAAAGCTTGAGGTCCACCATCACCTGGTCGTTGCGGGAACGGCCGGTGTGGACCTTCTTGCCGAGGTCGCCGAGCTTGCGTGTGAGCATCAGCTCCACCTGGGAATGGACGTCCTCGATGTCATCCTCGATGACGAAGGAGCCCTCGCAGGCCTGCTTGTAGATAGCCTTGAGCTCCGGCAGGAGTGCGTCCAGCTCATCCTTTTCGAGCAGGCCGACGCTCTCGAGCATCGTGATATGGGCCATGGTGCCCAGCACGTCATACGGTGCGAGGTACAGGTCGAGTTCGCGGTCCTTGCCCACGGTGAAACGGTCTATCTTCTCATCAACGGAGAATCCTTTGTCCCAGAGTTTCATAAGCTATATCTCAAGTCCGTCGAGAAGACTCACATAAGTCTCCACAGCGGAGGTAATTTCCTGTATTTCAATATATTCGTCGGCAGCATGCGAGCGCGAGGACTGGCCGGGGCCTATCTTCAGTGTAGTGAACGGCACAATGGCCTGGTTGGAAGTGGTCGGCGATCCGAACGCCTCAAGTCCGAGGGAAAGTCCGCGCTGAACGACGGGATGCGACATATCGATATGCGAACTTCCGATGCGCGTCGAGCGTTCCTTCACCTCGCAGCTCACCGACTGTTTGATCAAGGCAAGCAGCTCGGGATTGGTGTACATACCATTGGGACGGACGTCTACGACGAAGGTACAGGCGTCCGGCACGACATTGTGTTGCGTGCCGGCCTGGATCATGGTCACGGACATCTTGACGGGGCCGAGATACGGCGATACCTTCGGGAAGCGGTAGTTCCTGAACCAGTCTAAATCCTTAAGCGCCTCATAGATGGCATTGACACCTTCCTCACGGGCGGCGTGGCCGCTCTTGCCGCGGGCGGTGCAGTCGAGAACCATCAGGCCCTTTTCGGCCACGGCCATCTGCATGCCAGTAGGCTCGCCTATGATGCCGAGTGCCACGGGGCCGAGCTCCGGCACCATCAGTTCGATGCCGTTGCGGCCACAGACTTCCTCCTCGGCGGTCGCAGACCAGACGAGGTGGTATGGCTGCGACTTCTCAAGAAGCTTAAGGTATGCGCCCAGAAGGGCCACGACCGAAGCACCGTCGTCATTGGTGCCGAGGCCCCAGATGCGGCCGTCCTCTTCGGACGGCGTGAAAGGGTCACGGGAATAGCCTCCGGCCGGTTTCACCGTATCTATATGGCCGTTGAGAAGCAGAAGGGGCTTGTCGGAACCAGGATCGGAATCCAGCCAAAGATTATTGGCCTTGCGTGAAGGATTCAGCCCGTGGGTACGGAGCCATCCCTCGATGAAATCCGCAACGGGGCCTTCCTCCCTGCTGAAGGAAGGAATGGCGACCATTCCCTTAAGCAAGTCTATGAGTTCCGTATCCATCATAACACTATCCTTGTACCACTCTCCGGGGCATCCGCTTTTGTAATCCTGACTTCTTTCACTCCGCTCTCTAGAGCCTCGAAAGCATTCTGCAACTTCGGGAGCATTCCTCCCGACACAGTGCCGTCGGAAGCAAGTCCGGCAAACGATTCCTTGGTGATGAGAGGGATGATGCTGGCATCATCGTCAGGGTCCTTCAGTACTCCCGCTTTCTCGAAGCAATACACCAGCGTCACTTCAAATCGCTCCGCGAGAGCCTTTGCGACGCTGGACGCAATCGTGTCGGCATTGGTGTTTAGCAAGGTTCCCTTCCCGTCGAAGGACAGCGGAGCCATCACCGGGACGACTCCCCTGGAAATGAGGTCAGCGAGGATGGAAGTGTCCACCTTCTCCATATCTCCGACATATCCGTAGTCGATATCCTTGACGGGGCGCTTGACGGCGAGCATGCAGCCGAGATCGGCTCCTGTCAGGCCGATGGCATTGACGCCGCTGGCCTGAAGGGCAGCCACGACGCCCTTGTTCACAAGGCCTCCATAGACCATCGTCACGACACGGAGCATGTCGGCGTCGGTGATACGACGTCCGTCCACCATCTTGGTCTGGATGCCAAGCTGAGCGGCGACCCTGGTCGCTTCGCGGCCCCCGCCATGCACCAGGACCTTCAGTCCCGGCATGGCGGCAAAACCCGTCAGGAACGCATCCAGTGCCTGAGTGTCCTCTACGACGGCACCGCCCACTTTCAACACCGTAAGCTTCTCCATATCAAAGGCTTTCCAGCATACGTTTCATTACTACCTGGGCGGAGACCACGCGGTTGGCCGCCTCCGGGATGACCAGGCTTCTCGGGGAGTCGATAACCTCGTCGGAGACTATCATGTTGCGCCTCACCGGCAAGCAGTGCAGGAACTGGGCATTGTCAGTGACAGCCATGTGCCTGGCATCCACCGTCCAGCCCATGTCCTTGCTGAGTATCTTGCCATAGTCAGCAGGATTGGTGACTCCAGGGCAGCTCCAGTTCTTGGCGTAGATGAAATCTGCGCCCTCAAAAGCCTTCATCTGATCATATTCCACCCTGGCATCACCCACGAAACGAGGATCGAGTTCGTAGCCCTCAGGATGAGTGATGACGAAGTCCACGTCCGCAGCGTTCATCCACTCCGCGAAGGAGTTCGGAACGGCCTGAGGGAGAGCCCTCGGATGCGGCGCCCATGTCATGACGACCTTGGGACGCTTTTTCTCCTTATGCTCCTCGATGGTGATCAGGTCGGCAAAAGCCTGGCAGGGATGCACCGTAGCCGACTCGAGGCTGATAACCGGCCTGCCGGAATACTCAATGAACTGGCGGAGTATCTCCTCGCCGTAATCCTTCTCACGGTCCGTCAGACCGGCGAAGGAACGCACGCCGATTATGTCGCAGAAACTCCCGATCACGGGGATGGCTTCGCGAAGGTGCTCGGATTTGTCGCCGTCCATCACCACTCCCATCTCTGTCTCCAGCTTCCAGCTGTCACCGTTGACATTCAGCACGATAGGGTTCATGCCGAGATTCAGTGCGGCTTTCTGGCTGCTCAGGCGGGTGCGCAGGGAGTTGTTGAAGAACACCAGGATGATGGTCTTGTCAGTGCCCAGATGCTTCCAGGCAAAGGGATTCTTCTTGACCTCGAGGGCTTCCTTGAGCGCCTCGTCGAGGTTTCCTATATCCTGTACGTGGAAAAAAGATCTCATAAGACTTCTTTAAGTGCGGTGATGAACTCTCCGGCCTCGGCCTGGCTGAGGCAGAGCGGAGCGAGCAGGCGAATCATGTCCGATCCGGCAACGCCGGTGAAAATGTGCTTCTCGAAGAGCAGCTTACGACGGATGTCGGCTATGGGGCAGTTGAACTCCATGCCGAGCATGAGGCCGCGACCGCGGACCTCGCGGATCAGCGGGCTCGCAGGGATGCCGGCCTTGAGATACTCACCAACCCTGAAGGCATTGCCTATGAGGTCCTCGTCGCGGATGATCGCGAGGACCGCCAGAGCGGCCGCCATGGCGAGGTAGTTGCCGCCGAAGGTGGTGCCGAGCATGCCCTTCGAGGCCTGGATGTGCGGAGCGATGAGTATACCCCCGCAGGGGAATCCGTTAGCGATGCCCTTGCCCATCGTGATGACGTCAGGACGCACGCCAGCCCACTGGTGGGCGAAGAAGCGGCCTGTACGGCCGTAGCCGCTCTGCACCTCGTCGAGGAGCAGAAGGGCGCCGTACCGGTGGCAGAGAGCCTCCAGCTCGACCATGAAGCCATCTGACGGGACGTGGATGCCTCCGCATCCCTGGATGCCTTCGATGATGACGCCGGCGACGTCGCCCTTGGCAAGTGCCTTCTCCACTCCTGCCGCGTCGTTCAGGTCGCAGAAAGTCACCTTGTGATTGGCGTTGAAAGGCGAAACGATCCTGGGATTGTCAGTGACCGCTACGGCTCCCGAAGTACGCCCATGGAAACTCCTGTGGAAAGCGATGATGCGGTCCTTCCCGGTATGGAACGACGCCAGTTTCAATGCGTTTTCGTTTGACTCCGCCCCGGAATTGTCCAGGAAAAGGCTGTAATCGGGATAGCCGGAGGCTTCGCCGAGCTCGTGTGCAAGCTGCTCCTGCAGAGGATTCTTAACGCTGTTGGAGTAGAATCCGATGCGGTCGAGCTGGTCCTTCAGCGCCTCCACGTAACGCGGATGGCTGTGTCCCACGGAGATGACGGCATGGCCGCCGTAGAGGTCCAGGTATTCCTGTCCCTTGTCGTCCCAGATCCGGCATCCTTTCGCCCGCACGGGCGTAACGTCGAAGAGGGAGTATACGTCGAATAATTCCATAAATCCTTGGTTTAGAAGGCTGACGCCTTGAGTCTGAGTCCCGAATCCTCCGGCAGTCCGAACATGATGTTCATGTTCTGGACGGCCTGGCCGGAGGCACCTTTCAGGAGGTTGTCGATAACGGAGTTGACCAGCAGCCTGTCACCGTGTTTCACGATGGAGACCAGGCATTTGTTGGTATTCACCACCTGCTTGAGGTCCACATTACCCGGGAAGACATGTGTGAATGCCGCGTCCTTGTAGAAGTCTGAGTAGAGCGCCACGGCCTCTTCCTGCGACAAGTCGCATACGACATGCGCCGAGGCCAGGATGCCCCTGGCGAAGTCACCGCGGACAGGGATGAAATTCACTGCCCCAGCGTAGTCCGGCTGAAGCTTGCCAATATTCATGCCGATCTCTATAAGGTGCTGATGCTCAAATGCCTTGTACACGGAGACATTGTTGTTCCTCCAGCTGAAATGCGTCGTGGCGCCGGGCTTGACCCCGGCTCCGGTGGAGCCGGTGATGGCAGTTACCTCCACGTCCGAATGAAGCAGGCCTGCAGCTGCCAGCGGCAGCACGGCCAGCTGTATCGCGGTGGCGAAACAGCCGGGGTTTGCCACGAGATCAGCACCTGCGGTACGGGCCCGATTGATCTCGGGCAAGCCGTACACATAGCCGCAGCTTTCGTCCCTGTAGTCCTGTGCCAGGTCGATGACCTTCAGACCGGACGGGCGGGCGTTCTCAGCCCAGAAAGCAGTACTCTTGCCATGGCCGGAGCACATGAACACCACGTCGACGGCGTTGAGGTCGTACTCCGCGCTGAAGCGCATGTCCGTATCACCGAACAGTCCGGAATGGACCTCCCAAAGCCGGTTGCCGGCGTTGCTGGTCGAATGGACGAACGCAAGCTCCGTCTCCGGGTGGTTCAACAGGATGCGGATAAGCTCTCCGGCGGTATAGCCGGCACCGCCTATGATACCGGCCCTTATCATTTCTCAAGCTCCTCCCCTTCTTCCGGATGGGTGAGGTAATAGGCCCTGAGAGGCGTGGAGCTGACCTTGATGAAGCCCTTGGCATCCTCGCTGGTCCAGCCCTTCGCACCCTCGCCGTATTCGCCGAGCTTGTTCTTGACAAGGTCGTCAGGCGAATCGACACCGACGGTTGAGAAGCCGTAAGGACGGAGTTCCATGGTGACAGTACCGTTGACATTGCGCTGGCTGCTCTCGAGCATCGCCTCGATGTCCCTCATCACGGGCTCGAGGTACTGGCTCTCATGCAGGAACATGCCGTACCAGTTGGCCACCTGGTCCTTCCAGTACTGCTGCCACTTGCTGAGCGTGAACTTCTCCAGGAACTTGTGGGCGGCGATGATGAGCATAGGCGCGGCGGCCTCGAAGCCGACGCGGCCCTTGATGCCGACGATGGTGTCGCCGACGTGCATGTCGCGGCCGACGCCGTACGGGGCGGCGATCTCCTCGACCTTCTGCACAGCCTTTACTCCGTCATCGAACTTCTCACCGTTCACTCCGACGAGTACGCCGGCCTTGAACTCGAGGGCTATCTGCTCGGATCCGTCCTTGGTAACCTGCTTGAGATAAGCGCTTTCGGGCAGACCCTGCTTGGAGTCGAGTATCTCGCCTCCACAGATGGAAGTACCCCAGAGACCTACGTTGTAGGAATACTTGAGCTTGGTGAAATCGGCCTTGAACCCGTTCTTGTTCAGGTAGTCCACCTCTTCCTTGCGCGAAAGGTTCATGTCACGGGTGAGGGTAATGATCTCCATGTCGGGAGCCGCCACAAGGAAAGTCATGTCGAAGCGGACCTGGTCGTTGCCGGCGCCGGTGGAGCCATGGGCTATCGCCTGGGCGCCGATCTCCTTGGCATAACGCGCAACGGCCAGTGCCTGGAAGATGCGCTCGGAAGAAACGGAGATAGGATAGGTACCGTTGCGGAGGACATTGCCGTACACCATGTACTTGATGCTCTTCTCATAGTACTCTCCTGTGACGTCGAGCGTGACATATTTCCTGGCGCCAAGCTGGTAGGCGCGCTCTTCATTCTCCTTGAGCTGCTGTTCGGAGAAACCACCGGTGTTGGCGCAGGCGGCATACACGTCATAACCCATCTCACGGGTCAGGTACATGATGGTGAACGAAGTGTCGAGACCGCCGCTGTATGCGACGACGACCTTCTTGCGCTTGGCCTCGGGATGCTTGGCGGGATCGTAGAGCATGCCGGTGCAGAGGCAGCGTGTACAGTCGTTACGACAAAGGATATCGTAGTTGATGCAGCTCTCGCAGCCTTTCCAGAAAGTAGGATCCGTCGTGAGGTCGGAGAAGGTTACGGGGACATAGCCGAGCTCGGTATTGATCTTCATGACGGCCGCTCCGGTGGTAAGGCCGAATATCTTGGCATCGGGGAATTTCTCGCGGGAGAGCTCGAAAGCCTTCCTCTTGATGCGTTTGGCAATGCCCTGACCGCGGTAGTCATCCTTGACTATCAAGCCGGAATTGGCTACGAACTTGCCGTGGTCCCAGCATTCGATATAGCAGAATCCGACGAACTTGTCTCCGTCCATCGCTATGATGGCCTTGCCTTCGTTGATCTTCTGCTCGATATATTCGGGTTTCCGCTTTGCGATACCGGTCCCCCTGACTTTGGTGGCGTCCTCTATGGTCTTGAGGATTTCACTTACATACTTGATGTGCTTCTCGGAAGCAACCTCTACTTTGACTGAGCTCATTATATATACTTTATTTGTTCCTTGTTATTTGACGAGACGGACGATGCCGGGAAGGACCTGTGCGAGCGAATCCAGCACTTCGGAGCGGGTATAGCCGTCGCGCAGGACCAGCAGGACGGTATCATCTCCTGCTATCGTACCCATGAGAGTCGCGACATGCGAGGCATCGAGGATGGCACCGACTACATTGGCAAAGCCCGGACGGGTCTTTATGACCGCCAGCGAGCCGGAGAACTCTATGCTGAGCACTCCGTCCGATGATATGGAGTTCGGCATGCCGGAAGCTCCGTTCACGGAGCCGTAAGGCAGCCGGTAGCTGTAGCCGAACTCGGGATCGTGCATCTTGACGATGCCGAGGGCCTTCATGTCCCTGGAGAGGGTTGCCTGCGTGGCGGCAAAGCCCCTTTCATTCAACAATTCCTGCAATTCCTCCTGGCTGTGGACCATTCCGGCTTTTACAAGTTCCTTGATGGTGTTCTGTCTGCTGGTCTTATCGTACATCTTGTGTATATTTATTCGAACGTGGCAGCGAATATACGCATTTTTATTTAATATTCTTAAATTATTTAAATTATTTGTACTCGTCCCATGCCTTGATGGCAAGATCGTCGGGACTCAGCGTGCAGAAAGCCTTGATGAAGGCAGTAGCCAGACGGGCGTTGGTGAAGAGCGGGACATTCGCATCGATAGCCGCACGGCGTATACGGTAGCCGTTGTCAAGCTCCGAATCCGTAAAATTCTTCGGGATATTGATGACCATGTCGACCTCATGCGAGCGGATGAGAGCGGTCGAAGAAGGACAGAGACTCATCATGACGGGATTCTCGCTCTCGTCCGGGAACAGTACGCGCTTCGCCGGGATGCCGTTGGCATGCAGGTAATCGCAGGATCCGCCGGTTGCGAGGATCTCATATCCGTGCTCCGCCAGCATGTCACAGGCAGAGAGAAGGTCGGCCTTCTGGAGGGCGTTGCCGGAAGAGATGAGGATGCGCCTCTTCGGGATGTCGTACCCGACGGCTATAACGGACTTGAGAAGTGCCTCGTATACATCGTCTCCAAGACATCCTACCTCACCGGTGGAAGCCATGTCCACTCCGAGGAGCGGATCCGCCTCCTGAAGGCGCGAGAAGGAGAACTGGGCGGATTTTACACCCACGTATCCCAACCTCTTGCCATCGGTCTCCACGGGCTCCGGATGCTGTCCGAGCATCACCTTGGTGGCAAGTTCGATGAAGTTGACCTTCAGCACCTTGGACACGAAGGGGAAGCTCCTGGATGCGCGGAGGTTGCACTCGATTACACGAACATGATTGTCATTGGCCAGGAACTGGATATTGAAAGGGCCAGAGATATGCAGCTCGACAGCGATCTTGGCAGCGATCTCCTTGACCTTGCGGACAGTCTCGACATAGAGCTTCTGGGCCGGAAACTCGATGGTAGCGTCTCCGGAGTGGACTCCGGCATACTCGATGTGCTCGCCTATGGCGGACACGAGTATGCGGCCGCCGTCCGCGACGGCATCGAACTCGATCTCCTTGCTGCGCGTCATGAACTTGCTGATGATGACGGGATGCTCGGCAGACACCTCGACTGCCCGCGACAGCACCTTCAGCAGGCGGTCGCGGTCATGGCAGACGCTCATAGCCGAGCCGGAGAGCACATAGGACGGGCGCACCAGCACCGGGAAGCCCACTTCCGCAATGAAACGGTCTACATCGTCAAGGGTGGTGAGCTCCTTCCAGCGCGGCTGGTCGATGCCCAGTGCATCCACGATCGAGGAGAACTTGTGCCTGTCCTCCGCCCTGTCGATGTCGGTGGCGGAAGTACCCAGGATGTTCACACCGCGCTCAGCAAGCTTGACTGCGAGATTGTTGGGAATCTGGCCGCCGACGGACACGACCACTCCCTTGGGAGTCTCGAGTCCTATGATGTCCATGACCCTCTCGAGCGACAGTTCGTCGAAATAGAGCCTGTCGCACATGTCATAGTCCGTGGATACGGTCTCGGGGTTGTAGTTGACCATGATGCCCCTCCAGCCCTGCTTGCGGATCTCCTGCATGCAGGAAACGGAGCACCAGTCAAACTCTACCGAACTGCCTATATGATACTCTCCCGAGCCGAGGACAACGACGGAACGCCCGTCGTTCTCGTACGGGACCTCGTTGACGGAGGAATTGTAAGTGAAATAAAGGTAATTGGACTGCTCCGGAGTGGATGCCGCGAGGGTGTCGATGCGCTTGACGACCGGGACGATCCCGAGGGAAAGGCGCTTCTCCCGGACCATGTCCTCCCCTGCCTGCGAAACCGCATCTTTATACAAGGCGATAGCGATCTGACGGTCGGAGAATCCCTGCTCCTTGGCTTTACGGAGAATGGCCTCCGGAAGGGATGCAGCATCATTGAAAGTGTTCAGCACGCCCCAGGTACTGACAATGTTGGAGAATTTGTCAAGGAACCACTTGTCGATCTTGGTCAGGTCGTTGATGCGGTCGATGGACCAGCCTAGCATCATCGCCTTGGCTATGTCGAAGACACGCGTGTCCGTGGGATTGGCAAGGGCGTCGGCCAGGTCATCCACCTCGTAGGGTTTGTTGCCCACAAAGCCGTTCGACCCCTGACCTATCATCCTTAGTCCTTTCTGGATAGTCTCTTCGAAGGTGAGGCCTATGGCCATCACTTCGCCTACCGACTTCATGCTTGTGCCGATCTTGCGGGATACGCCGTGGAACTTGCCGAGGTCCCAGCGCGGGATCTTGCAGACGACGTACTGCACGTCCGGCTCATAATAGGCCGTCTTGGCGCCGTCGGCATTCTTGATCTCCGGGAGCTCGTAGCCGAGGCCGATCTTGGTGGCGACGAAGGCGAGTGGATAGCCCGTGGCCTTCGATGCAAGGGCAGAAGAGCGGCTGAGACGGGCGTTGACCTCGATGACGCGGTAGTCCATCGTGGTCTCGTCATAGGCGAACTGTATGTTGCACTCGCCCACTATGCCAAGATGTCTTACGATCTTCTCGGCCAGCTCCGTCAGATAGTCGACATCCTTCTTGGAGAGGCTCTGGCAAGGAGCGAGCACAATGCTCTCACCGGTGTGGATGCCGAGAGGGTCGAAATTCTCCATGTTGCAGACCGTGATGCAACGGTCAGCCGCATCGCGGACCACCTCGAACTCGATCTCCTTCCATCCCTTCAGCGACTTCTCTACGAGCACCTGCGGAGCGAAGGAGAAAGCCTTTGCACAAAGGTCCTCCAACTCGGCATCATTGTCGACGAAACCGGACCCGAGGCCTCCCAGTGCATAAGCCGAGCGCAGGATCAGTGGATAACCCAGATCGTGGGCGGCAGCCCTGGCCTCTTCGAGGTTCGCTGCCGGGTGCGACTTGATGGTAAGGACGTCTATCTCGTCCAGACGCTCCACGAACAGCTCGCGGTCTTCGGTATCCATGATAGTCTTGACAGGCGTACCAAGCACCTGGACGCCATACTTGTCCAGCACACCGCTGCGGTACAGTTCGACACCGCAGTTGAGCGCAGTCTGTCCTCCGAAAGAAAGGAGTATGCCCTGGGGACGCTCCTTCGCTATGACTTTCTCGACGAAGAAAGGGGTTACAGGTAGGAAATAAATGTGGTCCGCTATGCCTTCCGAAGTCTGTACGGTCGCGATATTGGGGTTGATCAGGACCGTCTCCACACCGTCTTCGCGCAAGGCCTTGAGCGCCTGGGCACCGGAATAGTCAAACTCGCCGGCCTGGCCTATCTTGAGAGCTCCGGAGCCGAGCAGGATGACTTTCTTGACTGTTAAGTTCTTCATATTCTACGAATATTTATACACTACTTCTGCAAATATATTCATAAATCAGAGAAAAACAAAAATACTTATTCATTATTTTCCTTAATTTTTTAAATTTGCATTAGATAAAACAATTCAGCCATGATTTCGTTCCTTATCAGCCTCTGCGCCCTGGTACTGGGCTACCTCCTGTACGGAAAGTTCGTCGAAAGGGTATTCGGCCCCGATCCGGCGCGCACGACGCCCGCCATCTCCAAGGCCGACGGGGTGGACTTCATCCCCATGCCGGCATGGAAGGTCTACATGATCCAGTTCCTGAACATCGCGGGGACAGGCCCCATCTTCGGAGCCATCATGGGAGCCAAGTTCGGTCCCTCCGCATTCCTTTGGATCGTATTGGGCTGCATTTTCGCCGGGGCCGTGCATGACTATCTCTCCGGCATGATGTCCCTCCGCGAGGGAGGTGTGAACCTTCCGGAGCTTGGCGGAAAATACCTGGGGAACGGAGTCAAGAAGCTGATGCTCGGCTTCATAGTCCTCCTGCTGGTACTGGTCGGGGCAGTGTTCGTTTACAGCCCGGCCATCATACTCGGCGATATCGCCGGCATGGCAGGCAGCGGCACGACCACGTCGATGATGATCTGGGTGGCCATCATAGTCGCATATTATCTTGTAGCCACCCTGCTCCCTATCGACAAGATCATAGGCAAGATCTATCCTATATTCGCATTCGCGCTGATATTCATGGCTGTCGGTCTTCTGGGCGGGCTGCTGGTCAAATGGCCATCCATCCCGGAGTTCTGGGACGGGCTGCAGAACCGCGGTCCTTCCATAGGCATGGAAGGCCAGTCGATATTCCCCTGCCTGTTCATCACCATCGCCTGCGGCGCCATCAGCGGCTTCCATGCTACGCAAAGCCCGATGATGGCCAGATGCATGAAGAGCGAAAAGCTCGGCCGGCCCGTTTTCTACGGGGCCATGATTACCGAAGGGCTCGTAGCCCTCGTATGGGCGGCTGTCTCCTCGTACTTCTTCTTTGACGGCGGCGCGGCAGAGGTCGGTTCCGACCTGAGCGCCGCGGCGCCGACAGTGGTGACCAAGGTCTCCAACGCATGGCTCGGAGTCTTCGGCGGCATCCTCGCCATACTGGGCGTCGTGGCCGCGCCCATCACCACAGGCGACACTGCGCTGCGAAGCGCGCGGCTTACCCTGGCCGAAGCCCTTCGCCTTGATCAGAAACCACTCGGCAACCGCCTGAAAATCTGCATCCCCCTGTTCGCAGTCGTATGTCTCCTTATATGGTACAATATCGCCGACGAGAACGGATTCAATACTATATGGCGATACTTCGGCTGGGCCAACCAGACGCTTTCCATCTTCACGCTCTGGGCCATCACGGTCTACCTGGCCAAGAACAAGGGCAAGCTCTGGTACATGATTGCAGAAATCCCAGCGATATTCATGACTGTAGTCTGCCTGACCTACATCTTTACGCAGAAGATCGGATTCGGGCTGCCGCTCGACATCGGCCTGGGCATATCCCTGATCATTGTCGTAATCCTCAACGTCGTATTCTTCGTCAAGGTTCTGGCAAAAAGGAACTAAACCTCCGGCTTTTCGAAAAAGGAAAAATGCACGCGCCCGTACGCGCGTTCTTTCTTGAAGAAAGGATGCGCGGCGAAGGAATGCTCGTCGCCGTGCTCAAGGATGAAATAGCAGCCGGGATGAAGGATATCCTGCGAGAACACCTTGTCAGGCAAGGTCTCGAGCCCTTCCAGGGCATACGGCGGATCAGCAAAGATAATATCGAACTTCTCGCGGCAAATAGGGAGGAAATCGAAGACATTGTCTCTCACCATTGTGACATTGGTCAGACCTAGCCTGGCAGCCTCGGTCTTTATGAAGGAGGCATTCGAGCGCTCCATCTCGACGCAATACACGCGCGAAGCGCCGCGCGAAGCGAACTCGAAAGCGATTGCGCCCGTCCCTCCGAACAGGTCCAACACCTTCAGGTCCTCGAATTCGTATTCGTTGTTCAGGATGTTGAAAAGGCCTTCCTTGGCATAGTCAGTGGTAGGACGGGCCTTGTATCCCATGGGAGGGTTGATCAGCTTGCCCTTCAAGCGTCCGCCTATGATCCTCATAGTACCTCCACTGCCTTGAAATAGCGGTAAAGGGACATCTCCTCCTCCTGGGAGAGGGGCGTCCTCCAACTGATAGTGGACACCTCGGGATTGAGCTGGAGGGTCTTGAGCACCAGGAAGAGGTAATATTCGGCAGTCGTGAAGTCAGCCGCCTCATAGACATTGGCCAGAAGCAAAGTCTTGCCCTGGGCAACCGCCAGATGCAGGTAACCGTCCCTGTAGGAAGCGAGGATGCGGTTGTATTCCGGACAGGACGGCAATCCCTTGAGGATATAATACAGCTCCGGATACACAGGCACCGACTCTCCGGATGTCAGCAATACGGTCTGGGAAAGTACTCTCGAAAGGGACTCGTCAATGGAATTGGAATACAGAAGCACGGCTCCGAACTCCGGCACCGCTACATGGGATACGGCATCGCCGGCACGCAGGGGGACGACCTCGGAGAGCATCTTTCCAGCCTCAGCGGGATCGAAGAAAGCCTCGGGTACAAGCGTACACTTCGGGGTGAAGAGCGAGATGTCCACGGCATCATAGCGCTTCTGGAACTCGGGAGTAGTGAAAACATTCCCGGGCACCATCCAGCCGGACGACTGCGTCTGACCGTCCCTCCAGCACTTAAAAGAATATCCACTCAAGGAAACTTGAATGGATATCCGGTTCTTCTGTATTTGATCCATCGGAACTACTCCCAGTTTCCGGCGTTGTTGTTCGGAGCTGAAATGCTGCCGACCTGGAGTCCTTCGTAACGGTTCTGGTCCCTTCTCTCAGCGTCGAGGTTGATCCTGAGCTGGTTGTCAAGACCCTTGAGGAGGAGCCTGTAAGGCATCTTGGCCTCGAAGAGAGGCACCTGGACTCCGGAGACTTGCTTGGTCACGGCCTCCATCTGGACGGGAGCCTTGCCCGAGAACGGAATGTACTTGAGGGAGTCGATGTTGAAGTCGTCACGTCCGTTGAACAGGGTGTCCCTCACAGGGATCTTGTTGGCAACGGCGAAAACGAGGTTCTTGTCACCGTTCTGGTACATCTGGTAAAGCTCGGCGGGAGTGATCTTGCGGTTGGCCTTCTTGACAGCCTCGGTATGGGCGACGGCAAGGGAGTCATCCTGGGAACCGATCTGCATGATAACCTCCATGTTCCCATTGAGATAGAAATCCTTGAGGGAGTCGACGGTGGAGCAGAACTTGTTGTTCACGCTCTTGTAGGCGACCTGGAGGGTACGGATGTCCTTGAGGCGCTGAACAGCGACTTCGGAACGGCGAGCCGTCTCTTTGTTGAAGTTAACAGGCTTCAGGATGCTGGTCACGATAGCGTACACCAATGCGACGATGATGGCAGGAAGGACGAGCCAAGTCAAAAGCTTTTTGAGAAATCCGTTCATTATTTTTGAGTTTTATTATAATCAAATGTCGGACAAAGTTATAAAAATGATTTATGAAATGCAATAATCTTTGTAAATTTGCATCTGAAAAAAACGATATGACCGCCACCGTCACAGAAGCGAAGATAAGCAGGTTCGAAAGCATGCTCGAAGCGTCCTCCAGGATCGCCGTCGTCACCCACACGAGGCCCGACGGAGACGCCGTCGGCAGCGCATCCGCCATCGTGTGCCTGCTGCGCGGCCGCGGCAAGGACGCCGCGCTGCTCCTTCCTGACGGGTATCCGGACAATCTCGCCTTCGTGATAGGCGAGACCTGTGAAGGGCATGTCATGCTGTGCGACCGTGACCCCGAGTCCGTAAGGGCCTGGATCACAGGCAGTGACCTGGTGATAGGCCTGGACTTCAGCACATTCGGCCGGGCTGAAGGGATGCAGGAAACCCTGCGGACCTCCCGTGCTGCCAAGATCCTCATCGACCACCACATCAGCCCTGAGGAGGGAGACTTCGACCTGGTGTTTTCCGAGACGGAGATATCCTCGACATGCGAGCTCCTGTTCGACATCCTCGTCTCCACCTCGGAGGCCGGAGGCGATGCTTCGAAGTTGCCCATGCCCGTGCTGCGGGCCCTACTGACCGGCATGACCACGGACACCAACAATTTCGCGAACTCGGTCTTTCCGAGCACTTTCGAAATGGCATCCCGCATGCTGGAGGCCGGCGTGGACCGTGACGGCATCCTCGCGGAGCTGTACAACCGCAACCGCGAGAACCGCCTCCGCATGACCGGTCACCTGCTCAAGGACAACATGCGGATATTCCCCAACGGAGTGTCATGCATCGTGGTCAGGCGCGCCGACATCGAGGAGTATGACATCCGCGAGGGAGAGACCGAGGGCATAGTGAACATGCCGCTCACCCTGGACAAAGTGAGGATGAGTATCTTTCTCCGTGAAGATGAGGGCTTTTTCCGGGTGTCGATACGCTCGAAACGCGGCACGTCCGCATTCCGCCTCGCATCCACCCGCTTCCACGGCGGAGGGCACGAGCAGGCTGCCGGCGGGCGCCTTTATTTCCCGGGAGACATCGCGGACGCGTCCATGGCGGAAGCATTCCTCGAAAGGATCACCGACGATTATTTCAAGACAGAAGAATGAGATTCAGATATACTTTCACCCTTATCCTGGCCGCGGCCATGGCCCTTGCCTCCTGCACCAAGGAGAGCAGGGAACTCATGTACGCCAACCAGGAGACCAGGATCGAGAGTTTCGTGGGAAAACGCCAGGCCGAGAATCCCGACGCCAGGGTAGTCCACAACGGAGGCGCCACCAGGGTGGTGGAATCCGAAGGGACCGGCGTCGAACTTACAGCCAGGGGAAAGGTCACCGTCCTGTATGCCGGATACAACTTCAGCTCCGGATCGGTCGGCAACTCTACCCTGTTTGCCACCAACTCCAAGGATTTCGCATCGTCCGCAGGATGGAACCTCACCGACGAGTCGGTATTCGTGCCGCTCGAGATAGACCTGACTGACAAGGACGTTTTGGACGGCCTGAGGTACGGCCTCGAAGGAGTCCGCGAAGGCGAGGAGTGCTACATACTCTTTTCCGGCAAATATGCCTTCGGCAAAAGTAAAATCGGCACGATTCCTGCAAACGCTCCCCTGGCATTCAGGATATGGGTGCAGAAGGTTGAAAACTAGAACAGAATGGAAATGAACAGATTGGGAATACTGGTCATAGCGGCGGCCGCCGCAGTTTGCGTTTCATGCGTCAGGTCTGAAAGCAGCGGACTCAACGACGCCAACAAACGTTATTTCGACGCGTGGATGAAGATCAATCATCCTGATGCCAAGAGGGATGGACTGGGGATATACATACTGGAAGAGACCGCCGGTACCGGCATTTCCGCCGGCAAAGCGGAAGACTATCCGTACGCTTACATCTCCTACACGACCACTGACCTGGAGGGCAACATCTCCGAGACGACCGACGCGGATGTAGCCAAGCAGATCGGAACATACAACGCCAATTCAACTTATTACGGCCCCATCATTCGCCTGCGCAACTCCACCGCATTGACAGCTGGACAGGAGATGATCATCGACCCGATGAAAGTCGGAGGCACCCGCAAGGCCGTCATTCCCGGATGGCTCAACTCCGCAACCTACCGCGCCAGCACGGAGGAAGGCTATCTGAACAATGTCACCGGCAGCGACGCCATCATGACACTCACACTACATGATGTCATCAAGGACCTCACTGCCTGGCAGTTGGATTCAATCTCCCGATACCTGTCGCATCACTACCCCACTCCGGTCGATTCACTCAAATACGGATTCTATTACATACAGACCCAGCCTCCGACTGAAGACGTCGGATTCGGATCGGGAGACAAGGTTTATGTCAACTATACCGGACGGCTCCTGAACGGCAGGGTATTCGACTCGTCCATCGCAGACACTGCAAAGGTTGCCGGCATATACACATCCGGCAAGGAATACGAACCCCTGGAAGTCAACATGGCCGATGACTACAACGAGATAACCGATGTCGTGAAGGGTATGGCCATATGCCTGTCCGTCATGAAGAAAGGAGAGAAGGGCACTTGCATCTTCTACTCGGACCTCGGGTATGAGGGAACGGCCAAAGGCTTGATTCCGGCCTTCTCCCCCCTGCGTTTCGACCTCGAGATGCTCGGAACAAGCAAATAGTCCGGAGAGATGGCTTTTTCCGGAGCAGCTCCCACCGAGCTTGGAACCGAGAGGATCGGCAAGCTTCTGAAGATGTACGCGGTACCGGGCATCATAGCCCAGACCGCGGCTTCGCTTTACAATATGGTCGACAGCATCTACATCGGCCATATCAAGGATGTCGGGTCGTACGCCATTTCCGGCCTCGCCGTCACCTTCCCGCTGATGAACCTTTCCGCCGCCCTCGGCACCCTGGTGGGCGTCGGCGCGATGACGCTCATCTCCGTCCTTCTCGGACAGAAGAACTATTCGACGGCAGCCAAGGTGCTGTCCAACGTCCTTACCCTCAATGTCGTCATCAGCATCCTTTTCACGGCAGTGACGCTTCTGTTCCTGGATCCCATCCTTTACTTCTTCGGAGCCAGCGACAACACCATACCGTTCGCCCGGAAGTATATGACCATCATCCTGCTGGGCAACGTCATAACGCATCTGTATTTCGGTTTCAACGGCATCATACGCTCGGCCGGCAATCCGAAGCTGGCTATGAACCTCACCCTCTTCACAGTGGTGTCCAATGCCATCCTCGACCCGATCTTCATCTTCGTCCTGGACCTCGGCATTCAGGGAGCGGCGCTCGCCACCGTCCTGTGCCAGACTATGGCCCTGAGCTATTCGATGCGCTACCTTTCGAGGAAAGACAACTTCCTCCATTTCCCGAGGCCGCTTTTCCAGCTCGACTGGCGCATCGCCAAGCAATCGCTGGCCATAGGCATCGGGCCTTTCCTTATGAACAGCGCGTCCTGCCTCGTGGCGCTGTTCATCAACCAGCAGCTGCGCAAGTACGGCGGCGACCTCGCGATCGGCGCCTACGGCATAGTGAACCGCATCACGATGCTATTCGCGATGATCTGTATGGGCTTCAACCAGGGCCTCCAGCCGATCGCAGGATACAACTACGGGGCTAGGCAGTATTCGCGTGTCAAGGAGATATTCATTCTCACCGCCAAGTGGGAAGTGCTGGTCACCACGGTCTGTTTCCTGGTGTCGGAGCTCATACCCGAGCAGGCCGTGAGCCTGTTCACCAACGACCCCAAACTGATACGATTCTCGGCTCACGGCCTGAGGGTGATGAACGTCGCGTTCGCTCTGGTGGGCTTCGGAATGGTGTCCGGCAATTTCTTCCAGTGCCTCGGAATGGTCAGGAAATCCATATTCCTGTCCCTGACCAGGCAGCTGATCTTCCTGCTGCCGCTGGTATATACATTGCCGATATGGTTCGAAGAGAAGGGAGTCTGGATGAGCTTCCCGATTTCCGACGCCCTCAACATCCTCATCTCGGCGATATTGATTATCGATATATTCAGGAAGTTCAACAAGCTGAACGACGGGGATGACCCGTCGACCCTCGGCAGCACGATCTCATAGAGTATGAACGACACCATCATCAACATCGGCAGACAGTTCGGCAGCGGCGGGCGCAGGATCGCCGCGGCGCTTGGCGTACGGCTCGGCATTCCGGTCTATGACAACGAGCTCCTCGTGGAGGCCGCGCAGAAGAGCGGATTCAGCAAGGACCTGTTCGAGATGCGCGACGAGCACAAGAGCAACTTCACCCTCTCGAACCTCTTCGGCTCCATCAACAGATATGGCAGCGCGGACAGTTTCCTGAACGACAACAGGCTTTTCAAGATCCAGAGCGACGTCATTCTCGAGCTCGCGCAGCAGGGTCCGGCAATTTTCGTCGGCAGGGCGTCGGACTATGTCCTGAGGGAGATGGAATGCCTCGACGTGTTCATCACGGCTCCGCTGGAGATCCGCAAGAAGGACGTCGCGGAGCGCGAGGGCATCAGCCTCGAAGAGGCAGAGAGCATGATAGCCAAGCGCGACCGCGACCGCGAGGCATACTACAACTATCTGACTTTCGGCAACTGGGGCATCGCTTCCAATTATGACCTCTGCATCGATTCCTCCATCCTCGGTATCGAGGGTACTGCCGACTTCATCGTGGACTTCGGCCGCAAATGCGGACTGATCAAATGATTTTCCTGAGGAAATATGCTCCCATTGCAATAGCGGCGGCGCTGGTCGCGGCGGTGACCGTGCTGGTGGCCGCGCACCGGCCAAAACCGGCTCCGCCGCCCGTCAACGCCATCCTGAACGAAACCCTCACCAACGCCATGTCCGACAGCGACTCGCTGCGCGGCATCGACAAGGAAGTCCAGGAGTTCATGAAATACTGGCGTATCCAGGGCATATCGCTCTCGGTCATGCGCAATGATTCCCTGATGTTCTCAAAGGGATACGGATGGGCAGACAAGGAGAAGAACGAAGTGATGACGCCCGGGCATATCCTGCGCCTGGCGTCCGTTTCCAAGCTCTTGACAGCCACCGGTATCATGAAACTGGAGGAGCAGGGACGCCTGTCCCTGGACGACCGCGTGTTCGGCCCGGACGGCATCCTTTGCGACTCCCTCTGGACTGCACTCATCAGGGACAGCCTGTATTACGATATCACCGTCGAACATCTCCTCCGCCACAAGGGAGGATTCTCCACCAGGGGCGGTGACCCCATGTTCAGCACCCGCACGATAATGCTGCAGAACCGTCTGAGTACTCCCCCGGACCAGAATACGCTGGTCAAGGTGCAACTCAGAAGGCCGCTTGCTTTCGTGCCGGGAGAAACCCAGGAGTACTCCAATTTCGGATTCCTGCTGCTGTCGATGATCATCGAGAAACTGACGGGTACGGACTATGAAAGCTGGATGCAGGAGAATATCCTCAAGCCTGCCGGCTGCGTGGATTTCCACATCGCAGGCAATTATTACCAGGACAAGTATCCGAACGAGGTCAGGTATTATGTCCAGCCGGACGACAGTCCGGTGGACGAGTTCAACAACAGCGGGCGCAAGGTGGTGCGCTGTTACGGCGGCAACGACATCCCCACCCTTTCAGGGGCGGGGGCCTGGGCGGCGTCCACAGCGGAGCTCTGCCGCTTCGTGGCCTCCATAGACGGCCGTCCGGAGGTCCCGGACATCATCAGCGTGGAGAGCGTCCGCCGCATGACCGAATGGTTCGACCCGGATACCTTCTCCCTCGGCTGGAACGACACCAAGCCTACCGGAGAATGGACCCGTACAGGGACTTTCTCGGGCACCAGCGCGCTCATCAAGTATTTCCCCGACGGGGAATGCTGGGTCCTGGTGACCAATACCAGTACATGGCGCGGGGCCGGTCTCGCCCGGTTCACCACGGAAATGTTCGAAAAAAGCAGGGCCGCGTGCTCGGCCCTGCTTCCTCTCAGGAATCTGTTCTACGTCCAGGAAGAATCCTTCCCGGAATAAACCTTATTCTTCCCCTGCCATCACGAGGCGCATGGTGTCGCGCGCGATGACGAGCTCCTCGTCGGTGGTGATGAGAGCCACCTTGACCTTGGAATCCGGGGTGGAGAGCATCGTGTCCACACCCTGGGCAACATTAGCCTCGAAATCGAACTTGAGCCCCATGTAGGAGAAGTTCTCGCAGACGCGGCGGCGCAGGCGGGCGTTGTTCTCGCCGATGCCGGCCGTGAAGAAGATGGCGTCCACGCCGTCCATGACGGCGATGTAGGATCCGACGATCTTGATGATATCGTAAGCGAGTTTCTTGAAGACGAGTTTAGCGCGGTAGTTGCCGGCGTTGGCGGCGGCGTCGAGGTCGCGGGCGTCGGAAGACAGGCCGGAGAGACCGAGGAAGCCGCTCTTGCGGTTCATGATCTCCGTCATCTGGTCGGGGGTGAGGTTCTCTTTCTTCATGATGTACGGGACGACGTTCGGGTCGATGTTGCCGCAGCGCGTACCCATGATCATGCCCTCGAGCGGAGTGAAGCCCATTGAAGTGTCGACGACCTTTCCGTTAACGATAGCCGAGATGGAACTGCCATTGCCGATGTGGCAGGTGATAATCTTGGAATGGTCGATGTCGAGGCCTACGAACTTAGCTCCCTTGTAAGCCACGAACTGGTGCGAGGTGCCGTGGGCGCCGTAACGGCGGACGCGGTACTTCTCATAATACTCGTACGGAAGGGCATACATGTATGCGTAGTCCGGCATGGTCTGGTGATAGGCGGTGTCGAAGGTGACGACCTGCGGCACGGAAGGAAGGACATGCTGGACGGCACGGATGCCGAGAAGGTGGGCGGGATTGTGGAGCGGGGCGAAATCGCAGCAGATCTCGATCTTGGAGATGACGTCTTCGTTCACGATGGCGCTGCCGGAGAAGAAATCGGCACCCTGCACGATACGGTGGCCTACCGCCTCGATGTCGTCGAATGAGGAAAGGACGCCGTGGACGGGGTCCACCAGGGCGTCAAGGACGAGCTGCATGCCGACCTTGTGGTCCGCGATGTGGACTTCCTTGTCCATCCGGGGCTTGCCGGTGGGCTTATGGGTGATGTTTCCGCAAGGAAGGCCGATCTTTTCGACGATGCCCTTGGCGAGGAGGTCGTACACGTCGTCGCTCTTCATGTCCAGAAGCTGGTACTTGATGGAAGAGCTTCCGCAGTTGATAACAAGAATGATCATATTATTTACGTTTGATTATCGTTTGGGGACTGCAAAGTTAGAAAATTATGAGTACTTTAGCAAAACTGAACCGTAACTATGGAAGACGTCCGGAACATGGCGACCGTGTCGCTGCCGTTTGCGGCCGGGGTGGCCGGCTGCGCGGCCCTGGCGGGAGGCGCAGCCTCCGGCCTCAGGGCCGCGGACACTGCCGCTGCAGGCATTGCCGCGGCGGCTGTCCTTAGCGCCGCGTCAGGCCTCTTGGCTCTCCTTTTCCGCCGCAAGACCGGACCTCTCCCCTACATATTCCTGTTTTTCTGCCTGGGATGCTTCTGCTTTCTGTCTAGGGCGCTGCTGCCGCAGGCTGAGACGCCCGGACCGGCAGGGCGGCTGGCCGCCGGCGCGCTCTCCGGCCTGCGCCGGCTCATAGCCGCCCTGCCTTTCACGCACGGCAGCACGCACTCCCTGGTCGCCGCCCTGCTGACCGGCGACAGAAGCGGCCTCACTGCAGAGCAGACGGCCGCATTCCGCGCCAGCGGCGCTTCGCACATCCTCGCCCTCAGCGGCCTGCATCTTGGCGTTATCTACTTGATCGTAAGTAAGTTGCTATCCATTGTCGGCAACACTCCCTTCCTACGTCGTCTGCGCAGCGTCCTCATCGTTGCCTTTTCAGGATTCTACACATTGGCTACAGGAGCCGGTCCCTCCATAGTCCGCGCTTTCCTTTTCATCCTTATCCGCGAGACCTGTTCACTCTTCCCCGAACGCCGGACCAGCCCGGTCCGTATCCTGATGACCGCACTGACCCTACAGCTCGCATTCCGTCCTGAAGTCATCACAAGTCTAGGCTTCCAGCTCTCCTATCTTGCCACGACCGGTATCACCATCCTCTACCCCCGCCTCTCCGCCTGGTATCCTGACAACGGACGGGCATTCCAACCCATTCGCCGCATCTGGCAGGCTGTCGCCCTGGCGGTATCCTGCCAGATCTTCACGGCGCCGCTTGCCTGGATACGCTTCCACAATTTCCCAAAGTATTTCATTATCACGAACCTGCTGGCACTGCCCCTGACCTCGGCATTGATGGCCGCCTCGGTCGCCGCCATAGCCTTTCAGGCCCTGGGCGGCTGTCCCACCCCACTCGCCGATGCGGTTGATTTCCTCGCTCAGTCCCTCCTCTTCGTCCTCGACGTCATCAGCTCCCTCTGATCCCTTCCTCCATTCGCCCCATATCCCTCAGCAAAAAGGTAAAAGGGAAAAGCTACCGGAGGGTGAAGCCGGGGGAAGCCCACTCGACCATGGAGCCGTCCACATCACGGATGAGATAGCCCTCGAGGTCGGAGCGGCTTTCAATGAAAGCCCGGGCGTCCTCATAACCCAGGACCATACAGTATGTTGCGTAGGCGTCCGCAGCGGCGGCGGAAGGGGCGACAATAGTAGCGCTCAAGAGCGAGTGGTCGACAGGATAGCCGGTTCGAGGATCGATGGTATGGGCAAGTTTACGTCCGTCGCGGACGTAGAACTTGCGGTAATTGCCGGACGTGACGATGCCGCAAGAGCGGCCGGCGGACAGCCATACGCCGTCCAGGTCTGCGCCGGGCGTGTCATTACCGTCGACCGGACGGTCGACGCCGATGCTCCAGTCCCGCCCGGCGGGATTGCGCCCGGCGCAGTATATCTCACCGATATCTACCAGCATGTCCTTCACACCGATGGATCGGAGATAATCCGCCACCAGATCGCAGGTGTAACCCTGCGCGATAGCATTGAAGTTCAGGCGCGAAGGGGCCTGATCCAAAGCACCGGAATCAGAGAGCAAAGCGCGGGAGTCAAGGGGCTCGCCGGGGGCGATGTGAGGGCGCAGGCGCGCCATGCCGCAGGAGGCGAGCGTTTCGCGCACCTTGGCGTCGGAGGGCAGGGAATCCGTCGAGAAACCGAAACCCCATACATCGAAAAGCGGTCCGGCCGCCACGTCCACGCACCCGTCGGTCTCCTCCCATATCTCACGGGAGTAAGTGTAAATGTCGGAAAAAAGCTTGTTAGGGATGACGGCCTCACCGGCATTGAAACGGCTCAGTATCGACGCCTTGTTATAACCCGACAGAGTCGTGTCCACAAGTGTCAGGACGGAATCGATGGCAGCGGCTATCTCAGCGCGCGGCACGCGGACGCCGGAGGCATTGAACTTCACAGAATAGGTCCCACCCTGCGCATACCCCGTCACCGCCACATAACGGTTGCAGCCCTGGCCGGCGAGCAGGACAAGGAAGAAGAGGCTGAACTGAAGGGAGGGCAGCCTGAATGAACGGAGCCTGGACGGCAGAAACGGGAACCTCATGTATGGAACGGCAAAGTATTTGTACAAAGGTAATGGTTTTTAAGCCGAAAATCACGATATTTGCGTGTTAATCGATCATGAATACCGTAATGGATATCAAGAAATACATCCTGTTCGCTTCAGCCGTATTCGTCCTGTTCTGCGCAGCATCATGCAAGAAAGATAAGACCGAGAGCTACTCATACCTGACCGGAGCTCCCGAATTCACGCTTCCCATGTTTGCGACAGCTGGCGAGTCTTTCACCTTCACCGCCAAGGACGTGACGGCCGACGACGGATCGAAGGTCGGGTACTGCTGGTACACTACCGCCCTTAACATCAGGGACACCATCGACACATTCACCCTGACACTTCCGGATACGCTCTGCACGGTCTCACTTACCTGTGCAGCCTTTGCCGACGGCTACTACAACAGCACGACCACACAGTCGGTCACCATCGTCAGGGCCGGCCGTGAAAACGGAAGCATCACCGGCCTTACCGCTGCTGAAGGAAGGGATTTCTTCTTCACCGACCCCAGGGACGGGCACAGCTACCTCTGTGCCACGGTTGGAACCAAGGACTGGTTCAGGGAGAACCTCGCCTATAAAGGTTCAGGCACCGCCCTCGAGAACTGCGAGACCGTTTCTGATGTATTCGGGCGCTTCTATACATGGAACGAAGCCATATCGGCATGCCCCGACGGATGGAGGCTTTCTACGCTTGACGACTGGGCCGACGCGGCGTCTGCAGTCCTCGACAAGCGTCCCGACCCGTCAGTACGTTTCCAGTCTGCGGCCGGCTATTTCATGGGAGACCTCAGGTTCAACGGAGAAAAGATGTGGGAGTACTGGCCCGACGTGAAGATTACCGACAAGCTCGGCCTCTCGATGATCCCTCTGGGATACGCATCAAAGATGGCGAACCGCATCGATTTCGATTCGATGTACGAGTATGCCGCTTTCTGGACTTCAGGCGAGAAAGATGCCGAACAGGCATTCTACAGGTATTTCTTCGATGAGAGTCCGGACCTCTTCATCGGTTATTCTTCCAAGAAATCATTTGCGGCCAACGTCCGTTGCGTGCGCGATCACGAATGATCAGATCCTGAGCACGGCATCAGCGATGCTGGTGACTGATTCGCGGTGGGTGATCCATAAGATGGTCTTCCCGCCGCTTATTTTTTGAGACAGCCTGCGAAGAAGCTCGTCCTCAGTATCCCTGTCAAGCGCTGAAGTGGCCTCATCGAGGATGAGCACCCCGCCCGGGTGCAGGAGCGCGCGGGCGATGGCGATGCGCTGCGCCTGGCCTTCGCTGAGCCCGCTGCCCTTCTCGGAGCAGACCGTCTCGAGACCGTCGCGCAGGTCGAACACGAAATCAGCTACTGCCAGATGCAGGGCTTCCTTCATCTCTTCCTCCGAAGCGGAAGGATTGGCGAGCAGGAGATTGTCCCTGACGGTACCGCTCATGAGGCTGTTGCCCTGGGGCACATAACGGAAATTGCACCTCGTGGCAGGGCTGACGGGAACGCTGCGATCACCGGAATACAGCACTATGGAGCCGCGGGAAGGATGCAGGAGCGCAAGTATGAGACGCGTAAGGGTACTCTTGCCGGCACCGGTCACACCCATAACCGCCGTGACACTAGAAGGCTTGAAATCATAGGAGAAATGCTCCAGGACCAGCTGGGAAGCAACTCCCTCCGGTACATCGGTATAGGCAAAGCTTACATCCTCGAGGCGGATGCCGGGGGCGTCGGTGAACACGATGTCCTCCCCCGCCGCCTCGAGCGGAAGGTCGGTCAGCTCGAGGATACGCTCCACGGAAGTAAGTGAATGGATGAACGCGGGAATATGCCGGCTGATGTCGGCGATAGGCCGCTGGACCTGTCCTACAAGCTGGAGGAAAGCCGTCATCATACCGAAGGTCACGGCGCCGCTCTTGATGCCGAACACTCCCCATAGGAACGCTGCGGCATAGCCGGCCATGAATCCTATCCGCAGGAAGGAACGCGCGCCGGCATTGTAGTTCAGACGGCGTATGGTATTGTCCATCACATCCTTCTGAAGGTCGTCAAGCCTGTCTATCACCTGGTCCGAACAGCCAAGCGTCTTGACCAGGACGCGCTGCTGGAGATGCTCCTGCATGTGTCCCTGGATCTCGCTGTCCTTCGCCCTGATGAGGGAGGTGAGCTTGCGGATGGTCTTGAAGAACATCTTGCTGCCGATAGCAGCAACAGGCATCAGGATGAGCAGCACCCACAGCAAGGAAGGCTCAAGTACGAACAGGAACCCCGAGGCGGCGACGAGCTGCACCAGCGTCACGATGAAATCCGGCACGCGGGTGCAGAGGAGATCGACGACCACCCGCGTATCCTCCTCGAGCCTGTTCACCATGTCCCCGGAATGAAAAGCCTCACGGCCGTTCCACTCACTGTCCAGTACATGGCCGAAAACCTTGGCTCTGAACATGTTCTGGGTCTTGGTAACTATCATTCCCTCCCACCAGCCGAAGGCAACGCTTGAAACGACCTGGAGCAGCATGATCCCGACCATGTATCCCACATACAGGCCCATGGGCTCGGATGAAACGCCCGTTGCAATGTCCACGAGGGCCTTGCACACCCACACGAAGGCCATCGAGGCTGCGATGCGCACCACTCCGATGAGACAGCTCACGAGGACCTTCCCCCGGAGCGGGCGGCCCATCGCCGCCAGGCCTTTCATGCAAGTGCGGAAGTCCTTCATGGCTATTCTACTGCAATCCCTGCCTCGACCCAGGTACGCGCGATACTCTCCGCGTCACGCGCGGCGATCTCCTCGGACACCTCGTAACGGTCTAGAAGCAGGTCCTTGAGGGTGTCTGCGGTAAACTCCTTGCCTTCAACCGACTTCCACAGGTAAGCCGCGGAAGAATTGAGGGAGATAAGCTTGTTGAAATTGATCTGCGCGACGCTTTCCGGCGTCACTATGAACTCCCCGCCCAACTGGCGGAGCCTGAATCCTTCTACTAGTTTCATATAAAAACCCTTCTGTATATCGCCAGGAAAACGCGGCGGAAGGGCCTCCCCAACGCGCGCCAGGCCCGTGCCCGGCGCATGGCCTTCGGGGCCCTGCAGTCCACTTCCCTGACATTGTCCTTCAATACACTCAATGCCGTTCCGGCGATATCCGACCGCCGGCACTTCTCAACACCCCGGAGATTGCCGTCCCCCTTGAGGGTGACGGACTCCCCGTCGATCGCAAACACGCGGTGCAACACGTAAACCCCTTCGCGGATCTCCGCGAGGACTATATCGCCCACCTCGACATCTTCCAGCCGGCGAAGGTTCACGCTGTCGCGTCCCCCGCGGATGAAGGGCAGCATGCTGTTGCCCTTGGTGGGGATAACGACATCCTTGCCTTCCGCGAGAAGCGACTTGACTTCACCCAGCAGGATGGCGTTCGGCACGACGACCTTATTCATCCCGTACCTCCCCCCTTACCGCAGCCGCGCAGACACGCGCCGCCTCCTCGTCCGGGAGACAGTCCAGCGTATAGCACGGTACATTCAGGGCTATGTGCTCCAGGGTCTTGTGCTGGCCGTCAGCCATCCCGCGGTCAGCCTTGAAGCCTGAGCAGGACGAATAGACGGAAGCATAGGCCTCAAGAGTGTTATGCCGCTTGATGGCGTTGAACTTGGCCTGGCGTATGCGCACGATGGCGCCTATAGGGGCGCTGACATTGCGGTAGCAAGGTGTCTTCCCGCTCCACGGCGAGCCGAACACCCGGGTTACGCCGTCTTCGCAGACACGGATGACGGGATTGTCGTCATTCATCAGTTCGCTACCCTCTATATACTTGAGCCACAGGCTGCTGTGCGTGCTCTTGCCGGTTCCGCTCCTGCCGAGGAAAAGATATCCCTTGCCTCTGTTCATGATGACCGAAGCGTGCATCTCCAGGGTCTTGTAAGGAGCGCTGCGGAACGCGAACATGAGCATAAGGGAATTGTTGACGGCGAACACGGCAGAGGACTGGGAGCGCTTCAGGAACTGGAGGCTGCCCTTGCTGTAGTCCGGAGACATGAGCATCTTTGCACACGGCGGCAGGCTGGCCAGCGGTGCCATCTCGACGAGGCATCCTTCCTTGCACGAATAGAGGTCCAGTCGAGGCTGGCCTTCATCCTCAGGCTCGGCGACATATAGAGGAGCCTTGTCCGTTTCCGGCAGGTTCTCCACGGCGGAGAGGACGAAAAGCGGATCATCCACGGGCTCGGTCACGAACCCGTCGTACTGGGTCAGGAGAGGCCAGAGGGGGGACCCGTCCGGCAGCTCGAGATGAAAGGTATGTCCCGCTACGCAGAATGCCTTGGTCATATTGCTTCTTGTGTTTTACAACCTGCTAAGGTACACATAAAAACAGTCTTTGGCAAATGCAAAACCCAAAAACAGTTTCTTGGAAAATAAAACGGTAATAGTCGCGGTTTTTGATTATCTTTGTAAGTTATGTGTTAAAACTGGTTTCATGGAAGCTAACAACAATACCGTCAAGTTATACTACAACACCGAAAGGGAGAAACTCCGCATGCCCGAATACGGGCGCAACATACTCGAGATGGTCGAGCAGCTCAGGGACATTGAGGACAGGGACAAGAGGACCGAACAGGCCAAGGCCGTGGTCAAGGTCATGGAACTCCTCAACCCCCAGGTCCACCAGCAGGAAAACTATGAGCAAAAACTTTGGGACCACCTCTACCTGATCGCGGGGCTGGACCTCGACATCGACTCGCCATATCCCGCCCCGGTCGTCGAGAACCTCAACTCCAGGCCCCAGGTCATCCCTCTAAAGAGCAAGCCGGTCAAGGCCACGCATTATGGCCGCAACATCGAGAGTATCATAGACCTCATCGCCACCGAGCCGGAAGGCGAGGTCAAGACCGCGATGATACGCTCGCTAGCCATCTACATGCGCCAGCAGTATCTCATCTGGAACAAGGACAGCGTCGCCGACAAGACCATCTTCAACGATATCGAGAAGCTTTCCGACTATCGCATCAAGGTCCCCGAAGGCATCAGCCTCACCAAGATAGCTGACTCCGCCTCGTTCTCAAGGCCCGGCATGAGCATCAACGTCGGAGGCGTCCAGCAGCCCCAGAACCGCGGATGGAACAACAAGAGAAGGAAAAACAACCGGAAGAAATGATCAAACTGCCCAAACTCAAATTCTGGAATACCTGGGACGACAGGCAGAAGACCAGTGCGGTCAGGGCTTTAGGCGCGCTGCTCGCGCTGTTCGCCCTGTTCACCCTGCTTGCCATGGTCTCGTATATCTTTACCTGGAAGCAGGACCAGAGCCTGCTCCGGGATCCGGCTATGATGGACCAGGCCGTCGGCGTAGCCAACCTCGGCGGCAAGCTCGGCCTCAAGTGGGCCAACACCTTAATGGTCAAATGGTTCGGACTTGGCAGTTTCGCATTCCTTCTCCTGCTTTTCGCCATGGCGATACGGCTTCTTGCCGGCCGTTGGAAGCGCTCCCTGCTCAAAACCGCGCTCGTCACCCTGAGCGGCGCGCTTGTCGCCGCACTGCTCTGCGCCTTCGTAGGCCGGCTTGCCGGCATACAGACTCTCTTTGGCGCAGGTCCCGGCGGCGAATGCGGCGCCCATGTCACAAACTGGTTGACCAACCTCCTGGGCCCCGCAGTGACAGGGGTACTGCTATGCGCCCTTACCTTCGGATGGCTGTTCCTGTCCAGCAGGCGATTCTCCAATTGGTTCAGCAAGCTGGGTGCGAAGGATGGAGATGAGCAGCAAGAGGCAGCCCCGAGGTTCGAGGAGGAAGAAGAGACAGTATCAGAGCGCAAGCCTATCCTGCCCTTCAGAAAGCGCCGGGAGCCCGAACCGGAACCCGAGCCGGAGCCTGAACCCGAACCGGCTCCCGTCATTCCTGTGGCAGTGCCCGTGAAATCCACTCCCAAGCCGGCTCAGCCGGAAGAAGTCAAGCCTGACGGCAGTTTCGAGATCGACCGCGGAGAGGAGCTGGACGTCGAAGTGAAGGAGCAGCTTCCTCGCATTGACGTACGCCTGGATCCTCCTGAGGGACTCCCTTTGTACAAGTTCCCCAGCCTGGACCTGCTGGAGGACCATTCCTCCGGAACGCAGATAGTCTCCGACGAGGAGCTCAACCGCAACAACAACAAGATACGCTCCACCCTCAGGAACTACAAGATAGAGATCGTCGACGTCAAGGCCGTAGTCGGCCCTACCGTCACCCTGTACAAGGTCTACCCCGCCCCGGGCGTCAAGATAGCCAACATCCGCAGTCTCCAGGACGACATAGCCATGTCCCTGAACGCCCGCGGAGTGCGTATCGTCACCCTTCCCGACTCGGTAGGTATCGAAGTCGCCAACGACAAGCCTTCGATAGTTCCGCTGAAGGGCCTCCTCAATGACGAGGCTTTCCGCAACAGCAAGGCCGAACTGCCTGTCGCCATCGGCTGCACCATCACCAAGAAGGTGAAGGTGTTCGACCTGGCCGACGCTCCGCACCTGCTCGTGGCAGGCGCCACCAAGCAGGGCAAGTCCGTCGGACTCAACGTGCTGGTAGCATCCCTCCTATACTCCAAGCATCCCGCCGAGATGAAGATGGTCTTCATCGACCCGAAAATGGTGGAGTTCTCCGCATACGGACGCCTGCTCAAGCATTATCTCGCCGTCCTGCCTACGGCCGCCGACGAGGATGAGGAGGCCGATTCGGCCATCGTCAAGAAGCCGAAGGAGGCCGAGAAGATCCTCCGTTCGCTCTGCACCGAGATGGACGAGCGCTACGCCCTGCTCAGCAAGGCATTCGTCAACAACATCAAGCTCTACAACGAGCGGTACAAGGACCGCAAGCTCAATCCCGAGAACGGCCACCGCTTCCTCCCCTATCTCGTGGTGATCATCGACGAGTACGCCGACCTGGCTATGTCCGGCGGCAGCGGCTCGGAGGCGAGGAACATGCAGAAAAGCATCATGGGGTCCATCGTGCGCCTCGCCCAGAAGGGCCGCGCCGCAGGCATCCATGTCGTCATTGCCACCCAGCGTCCTTCCGTGGACGTCATCACCGGCCTCATCAAGGCCAATTTCCCTGCCAGGATCGCCTTCCGTGTTTCGACCCGCGTCGATTCCAACACCATCCTCGACAATACCGGAGCAGAGAAGCTCATCGGTCGCGGAGACATGCTCTACTACGCGGGAGTCGAGACCGAACGCATCCAGTGCGGATTCATCTCCAACGACGAGATCAATGCCATCACCGAGTTCATCGGCGACCAGCAGGGATACAAGAAGAGCTACAGCACTCCGTACTACCTCCCTTCCCCCGAGCCGGCAGAAGGCGAAGGCGGAGGCGGCATGATAGACATGAAGGACCTCGACGAACGCTTCGAGGAGGCCGCCCGGATGGTGGTAATGTCACAAAAAGGCTCCACTTCGGACCTTCAGCGCAAACTCGGCATGGGTTATGCAAAAGCTGGTCGTGTAATGGATCAGCTCCAGGCCGCCGGCATCGTAGGCCCGCAGGAGGGATCGAAACCCCGCCAGGTGCTCATCACGAACTTCGACGAGCTGGATGCGATCCTCAAATCCTTCATGAAATGAAAAGACTGACCGCACTCCTATCCATGCTCCTGTGCATCGCAGCCGCAGGACAGAACGTCGTGACCGATTTCGCCAAGACCCTTTCGGATGCCTGTGCATCGTTCGGATACACCTACTCCATGAGCGGGCAGGTGCCGCTAAGCGGATCGGGGACCATAAAGCTCCAGGGGGATACGTTCATCATGAAGGGTGACGGCCTGGAGGTCTATTGCGACGGCACTACGAGATGGACCGTTGACACGGCAGCTGAGGAGTGCTACATAGAAGGGGTTAAGGAGGGCGGACTCGACTACGAGGCCAATCCTGCACTGATCGTGGGTGCGGTTGACAAGGCATTCAAGCTGAAAAAGACCGTCTCGACGACCTTCAACGGACAGAAAGTTACCCAAGCTGTATTGGAGCCCGCGACCAAGGACGGCAACATTACGGAACTGTCCCTGATGCTCACGGCTGCCAAGAAGCCAGCCGGCTTGCTGGTCAACACATCGGACGGCAACGTCATCACCGTCACAGTGAAGGACTTCGCCCTCACTCCTGCAACCACCAGGGAGGCCTTCTCCTTCGACACGAAGAAACTGAACAAAAACTATTTCATAACCGACCTTAGATAACAGTCTATGGAAAAACCGAAAGTCTATTTCACGGATTTCCGAACCAAGGCTTACGGGGAGCCGATTCCCCGCAAATTGCAACGCCTGATCCGTACCGCCGGTATCGGAAACATCGATTTTGAAGGCAAGTTCGTCGCCATCAAGATGCATTTCGGGGAGCTGGGCAACATCAGCTTCCTGCGTCCCAATTTCGCAAAGGCCGTCGTAGATGTCGTCAAGGAACTTGGCGGCAAGCCTTTCCTCACCGACTGCAACACCATGTACCCCGGCTTCAGGAAAAACGCTCTGGAGCATCTCTATTGCGCCTGGGAGAACGGATTCACCCCGCTCAGCGTCGGGTGCCCCGTTATCATCGCGGACGGCCTCAAGGGCACTGACGATATCGACGTCCCCGTACGCGGAGGTGAGTTTGTCAAGGAAGCCCATATCGGGCGCGCCGTGATGGACGCGGACATCTTCATCAGCCTCAGCCATTTCAAGGGGCATGAAGAGGCCGGATTCGGCGGAGCCATCAAGAATATCGGCATGGGCTGCGGCTCCCGCGCCGGCAAGAAGGACCAGCACAGCGCTGGAAAGGCGCAGATTGACCCTGTCCTCTGCCGCGGCTGCCGCAAATGCCAGAAGGAGTGCGCCAACGGCGGGCTCGTCTTTGACGAAGATCGCCGCAAGATGACCGTGACCAAGGATTGTGTCGGCTGCGGCAGGTGCCTCGGCGCCTGCAATTTCGACGCCATCAGCTTTGCCGACAACGTCGCCAACGAGATGCTCGGCTGCCGCATGGCAGAGTACGCCAAGGCCGTCGTGGACGGCCGTCCGAATTTCCACATATCCCTCATAGTGGACGTCTCGCCCAACTGCGACTGTCACTCCGAGAACGATGCCCCTATCATCCCCGACATCGGCATGCTGTGCTCCTTCGATCCCCTCGCACTAGACCAGGCCTGCGTAGACCTGTGCAACGCCGTCGAGCCGTTCAAGAACGGCCAGGTCGGAGACAATATGTCCAAGCCAGGGTTCGTCAACTATTTCGACCTGTTCAAGAACAGCCGTCCCACCGTCGACTGGAAGAGCTGCATGGAGCACGCCGAGAAGATAGGCCTGGGATCCAGGGACTACGAACTCGTAAAACTTTAGCCTTAAGCTCCGGACATAATGAAAGATGGGTGGCCACATGGCCACCCATCTTCATTTCAATCAACCGCAGGACTAGTATCCAGGGTTCTGTACGAGGTTCTCGTTGACCTGCAGCTCGCTGTAAGGGAACGGATAGAGTTCGTTCTTGCCAGCCTGGAAACCGTGGACCTTGCCGGTGTTGTAAGGGTTCCAGGTGACCTTGCCGTCCTGGAACTCAGGGATGCTCTCATAGTGGCCGGCGAGGGCCTTGGGAGCATCGCCCCAACGTACCAGGTCGACGAAGCGGCAGCTCTCGAGATAGAGCTCGAAACGCTTCTCGTCCTTTACATTCTGGAGGGTAAGCGCGGTGAGCGGGGCACCGGCTCGGGCCTGGACCTTGTTCAGGGCTGCGAGGCCGCTGCCGTCGTCACCAGCCTGTGCGCAAGCCTCAGCATAGAGGAGGAGCACCTCGGCGTAGCGCATGTACAGACGGTCGTTGATGTAGGAGTAGCCGCCACGGGCCTTCACCGCATTCTGGTCATAATAAGCGTACTTCAGGTCGAAGTAGCCCTCGTGTCCATGGAGCGGGGTCACGATCTTGAACTGGATGGGATTGCCTGCACCATCCTTGCCGAAGTCCATCTGCATGACCTGGTCGTAGGAAGCGACAGATGCACGGATACGGTAGGAGTCAGGACCGTCATGTGCGACGAAGGCGTCGAAGAAGTCCTTGGTCGGGTTCATGAAGCCCCAGCTGTTGCTGTAGAACTGGGTAGGGAGTTTGTTCACGTGGTCTGCACGCCAGCCCCACATCAGGTAGAGCATGTCGAAGTCATAGGTATTGGTACCATTCTCGGTGACGTGCATGGCCATCACGACCTCCTCACTGAGGTCACCTTCCTTGCTCCAGATGTACTTGTACTGGTCACTCGGTACGAGGTCATACTTTCCGGAGTCGATAACCTTCTTGAGGGTGGTCTTTGCACCGGCATAGTCACCGGAGAGGACCTGTGCCTTGCCCTGGTATGCGAGTGCGCACTCCTTGGTGATGCGGCAGACTGCATTCTTGTCGTTCTTGTTGGCCTTTGAAGGAAGGTCATTTGCGCAGGCTGCGAACTCGTCGATGATGAATTTCCAGAGTTCAGCCTTCGGCGTGTTGGCAGGCTTCTCGGAACCGCTGAGGACTTCGGTGATGAGCGGAGGGGTACCCCAGTACTCGGTCAGCACCATGTGGGCCCAGGCGCGGAAGAACCTTGCTTCAGCGATAGCGCGCTTCGTAACGGCCGTGCTGGGTTCCATGTTGTTGATCAACAGGTTGCACTTGAAGATGATGTTGTATGCCGTACGGTAGTAGGTACTCAGCGAACCCGTCTGGGCGTGAGTACGGAACTCGTTGAGCTGTGCCCACTGGTCGTTGTCACCACGTGATCCACCGCCGCAATAGATATTGTCGGACGGGAGGTTCGTGAAGAACTTGTAGTTGTAGTAGTACTGGCGCATTTGGGCATAGACTGCCGTAATGGCGGCCAAGGCGTCGTCATCCGTCTGATAGAACTCTTCCTGTGAGACGGCGCCCTTCTGCTGGATGTTGAGAAGATCCTGGTTGCAGGAGGTGAAAGCCACCGCTGCAAACATCACTGTTATCGCAATAAATATCTTTTTCATATTCTCAATGTCTTTAGGTTAGAATGCGAGGTTGACACCGAAAACAAGCTTCTTGGACGGAGGGAAGGAACCCTTGTCCATACCCATTGCGGAAGTGGAACCGGAGGAAGCCTCAGGATCGAATCCCGGGTAAGAAGTGAAAGTGAAGTAGTCGTCAAGCGACACATAGAACCTGGCAGTGCTCATGTTCACAGCCTTCATGACAGACTGCGGCAGGGTGTAACCGAGCTGGATCTGCTTGATCTTGAAGAAAGAACCGTCGAACACGCAGGCGCTGGAGTGCCAGTACTCGGTCTCAAAGTTGGAACCGGGCCTGGGATAGGAAGCGTTCTTGTTGCTGCTCGACCAGCGCTCGGTGTAGTAGAGGCTGAGGTTGTTGTTCATAGGACGGTCGATACGGTGGAGGCAGGAAACGATCTCGTTGCCATGCGAACCGGTACCGAACACCACGAGGTCGAGGTTCTTCCATGCGAGGTTGAGGGTGACACCATAGGTGAAGTCAGGGATGGCGCAGCCGAGATCCCATGCAGCATCGGCACTGTTGATGATGCCGTCGCCGTCATAGTCTGCGAACTGAGGCTCGCCGGTAGCGCTGTCGATACCAGTACACTTGTAGCCACGGATGTACCACACAGGGTAACCCTTCTCGAAGTAGGTCCAGGTGTAGTCGAAGAAACCGGTTCCACCGATACGGGTGATGGAAGGATCGAGGTAGGTAACCAGGTTCTTCAAGGTGGAGATGTTGCCGGAGATGCTGTAGCGGAGGTCGCCGATCTGGTCCCTCCAGCTGAGTTCGGCCTCAAGACCCTGGTTGAGAACGTTACCTGCGTTCAGGGTAACCGAGCTCTGACCGGTCTCCATGACAGGCGTGGTGCTGACCAGAAGGCCGCTCGTCCTCTTGTCAAAGTAGTCGAGGGTCAAGGTGAGCTTATCCTTGAAGAAACGGGCATCGATACCGAAGTCATACTGCGTGGAGGTCTCCCAGTGGAGGTTAGGGTTAGCAAGACGTCCAGGAGCGGAGCCGAAGGTAAGTGACTCGCCGGTGGTGTAGAAGGCCGAGGAGTTACCGACGCTGATGGTGGCGGTATAAGGATAACCGTTAAGGACGCTGACGTTACCGTTCTGTCCCCAGGAAGCACGGAGCTTCAGGAAGGAGAGGACATCCTTGTTCACGCCGCTCATGAACTTCTCGTTGGAGATGGTCCAACCGGCGGAAACTGACGGGAAGTAACCCCAACGGTTCTGGGCGGAAAGCTTCGAAGTATCGAAAGCGTCCGCACGGAAGTTTACCTGGAGCATGTAGCGGTTGTCATAGGTCCATCCGAGACGGCCCATGTAAGCGAGCTGACGGGACAGGGACTCGACACCGGAGGTGGAGTCGTTACAGTCGGAGGTCAGGTAGCTCAGATAGCGGAAGTTGGGCTCATAGGCCTTGAGAACGTCACCGCTGCCGGTCACGTAGTTGGAAGTGCTCTCGATGAAGGACATACCGGCCATCGCGGAGAAGGTGCTCTTGCCTACCTTCTTGGAATAGTTCGCGAAGTTCTCCCACTGATAGTAGAAGTTGTTGCGCGAGGAGGCGGAGAGGCTGTAGTTCGTGGCCTTGTTCTGTGCACTTGCGTAGTACGGGAAGGAATAGTCGGAACTGTTGGAGAAGCCTAAGCGGTATCCGAAACGTGAAGTGAAGACGAAGTCCTTGAACGGAGTGATGTTGGCATAGAGGGTTCCACGCACGTTCATACCGGCCGACCAGGAGTCGTGGTTGTCACGGAGGATGAACGGGTGGGTCTGCTCACTTTCAGCGATCTGGGACACACCGTAGTAATTGCCGTTCTCGTCAGTGAGATAGTTCAGACCGTTGTTGATGTTGATCTGGTAGATCTCGGGGAGATTGTTCGGGGCATATACGTTCGGGGTGAGCGGGTCGAGGTTCAGGGTAGCGGTCATCATCGAGCCATACTCGGAATTCTCGGAAACAGTCCTCCTGAAGTTCTTTTCGAAGGAAGTGTTGATACCCACGGTGATCCAAGGCTTTACCTTGTAGTCAGCGTTGATCTGGGCGGTGATGCGGTTGAACACATCGGACTTTCCACGGACGATACCGTCCTGGTCGAAGTAAGTGAGCGAAGTGTAGAAGTTACTCTTGTCATTTCCACCCTGGAAGCCGACAGTGTAGCGCTGGGTCGGGCTCGGAGTGAAGGTGACGTCGGACCAGTTGGTGTCGGTCTTGCCGTCATAACGGGCAAGGGCTGACTCGGAGAGGAAGCCAGCCTCGGTCATGTAGCCGATGTACTGCTGGGCGTTCATAACCTCGGGGACCTTGGCCAGCGAGTTGATGGCATACTGGGCATCGAAGAAGACGCGGCCGTTGCGCTCGCGGTTACCGGTCTTGGTGGTGATGAGGATGACACCGTTACCAGCCTGGGCACCGTAGATAGCAGCCGAAGCAGCGTCCTTCAGGACTTCGATGGACTCGATGACGTTAGGATCGAGGTAATTGATGCTGCTTACCTGGAGACCGTCGACGATGATCAGAGGGTCGGAGGCTGCATTGGACGAATAACCGCGGACGCGGATGGTACCGCTGGAACCAGGGCTGGCCGAAGTCTGGATGATCTGCACACCGGAGGTCTTACCCTGGAGAGCCTGGGAGGCGTCAGCCACGGAACGGTTCTCCATGTCCTGGGCCTTGACCTGGGAGATGGCGCCGGTCACGTCGCTCTTGCGCTGGACACCGTAACCGACGACGACCGTTTCCTCGATGAACTCAGCGTCCTCCTCGAGGACGACGCGATAGGTACTCTGGGATCCGACGACGAAGGTCTCGGTCTTGTAACCGATGCAGGACACGCTGATGTTCGCATTGTTGGGAACACTTAGCGAGAAGGCTCCGTTCACGTCAGTGACCGTGCCGAGGCGGGAATTGCCAATCACCATCACGGATGCTCCGATGATCGGTTGTTCCTGAGGATCAACGACTGTTCCGCTGATCGTCTTGTTTTGGGCAAAAGAGAAAGTACTGCCCAAAAGACTACAAGCCATGACCAATGCGGCCACAGCTGCCTTGAAGAACAATTGTTTTTTCATTTTGCAATGGTTAAAGGTTAATTGAGTTTAGTTGAGTGGTCAGTTAATCGTCGGCTAATTTACTAATATTTTTTTAAGACGACAATGTTTGTCGTTTTATTTTTTATAAACCGAAAACAGGACAGGCGGAGTTTATAAAAAACTGAATTCATATAAAAAAGGAGGAATTTAATTCTGGAAATGCGCCAGAATGGCACAAGCTTTAGGTATATTTGCGATATGAAAGAATTCTTGAGACAGGTCGCGGAGCATTGGTACTACGCGGGAGACATACGGAAGACGTGTTTCGTTTTCCCCAACAGGCGGTCGATGGCATTCTTCCGCAAGTATCTGGCGGAGACAGTGGCGGGAGAGGGAGCAAAACCGCTCGAATCCCCCGCCATGTTTACGGTCAACGACTTCTTCTACCATGCTGCCGGGGCCGCTGCCACCGGCCGCGTGACGCTTCTCCTGGATTTATATGAATGCTATCATAAGGTATTCCCCACCGCGGAGCCTCTGGATGATTTCATCTTCTGGGGAGATGTACTCCTTTCCGACTTCGACGATGTGGACAAGTATCTCATCGATCCTGCCGGCCTGTTCAGCAACATTTCGGACCTTAAAGACATGCGGGACGGGTTCTCGTACCTGACGGAGAACCAACGCGCAGCCGTGGAGCGCTTCCTCGGACATTTCAAACGCGGAGGCGGAGCGGCTCAAGGGCCTGTTTCAGGAGTCAAGGCAAACTTCCTTCAGGTTTGGAATATACTGCTGCCCCTATACAATTCTTTCCGTGCCAAACTCTCTTCCGAAAGCAAGGCATATGAGGGCATGGTATACAGATCCCTGGCAGAGAGTTTCGGACAAAGATCGGCGATTGATGTTTTTGCCGGCAGTTTTCCAGGAACGGAGCATTTCGTGTTCGTTGGATTAAATGCCTTGAACGAATGCGAGCGAAGGGTCCTGCGGCGGATGAGGGATGCCGGGATGGCATCTTTCTGCTGGGACTGGTCCGAAGGGTGGATCAGTGATCCGAGGAACAAATCATCTTTCTTCATGAAGGACAATCTCCTGGAGTTCCCTCAGGCATTCCAGCTCGAGGACATTGGGAAGATGGTACCGCGTATCGACGTGCTTGGAGTACCGTCGTCAGTCGGACAGGCGATGCAGCTCCCGGCCATACTCTGCGAGTTGGCCGGTCGATGCCACGGGGGCGACGTCTCCGCCTTGGGCATCGACACGGCAGTCGTTCTGCCTGATGAAAACCTTCTTCTTCCCGTTCTCAACTCCATTCCGCCGGAGATCAGGGATATCAACGTCACCATGGGCTATCCGATGTCGGCAAGCGAGTTCCACTCATTCCTAATGGAGACCGCCGCCCTTCAGATGCACCTGCGCAGCAAGGATGGGAAATGGTACTTCTATCACCGTCAGGTCCACGCCATATTCTCCAACAGCGTTTTCAAGTCCGTTATTGGAGAGGAAGGACGCGCTGCCGTTACGAGAATCAAATCCGGATCACAGTATTATATATCCCAGGAGTCTTTCTGCGGCGATCCCGTCCTTGAAACTGTATTCCGTCCAGTCGTAGAAGACCCCAGGAGGGCGGATTCAGACGTCATCCGTTCTTTCTGCTCATACTTGACCGAGGCGATCAAGGCTGTCGCTCCCCTGCTGAAGGACATTCCGGACATGTCGGTGGAACTGGATTTTGCACGCGAATGCTATCTCGCAGTCAACAGGCTTGCTGACATGGAGCTCCCCATACTCCCCTCCACTTTCGTCCGCCTGCTCTCGCAGGTACTCGGGCCAGTGTCCGTCCCTTTCACCGGAGAGCCGCTCAAGGGGCTGCAGGTCATGGGGCCACTGGAGACCAGGGCTTTGGATTTCCGCAACCTGGTGATTCTTTCCTCCGGTGAGGGTGTATTCCCCCGAAGGTCTCCAGGAACCTCTTTTATACCTCCAGAGCTGCGCAAAGGCTTCGGATTGCCCACCTACGAGTACCAGGACGCGGTATGGGCATACTATTTCTACCGCATGATCCGCCGGGCGGAGAATATCTGGATGGTCTACGATTCCCGCACAGAGGGACTCCGGGCCGGAGAAGAGAGCAGGTATATCAAGCAGCTCGAACTGCACTTCAAGGCCGACATCGTGAGGCATGTCGCCAGACCGGCCGTTTCCGTAGGATCTGACATCGGAGACATTCCGAAGACCCCGGAGGATGTTGAGACGATCCGTTCTTCGTTCCTCTCTGCATCTTCACTCCAGAACTACCTGTACTGCCCTGCCAAGTTCTATTTCCACACTGTCAGGAAGCTCAAGGCCGAGGACGAGGTGGCGGAGTCGCTGGATGCAGGCATGATAGGCAATGTCTTCCACAATACCATGTGCGCACTCTACACCGGACCGTTCGCCATGGATCCGGATTTCTCCATGGACCGCAAAACGATGAAGGAATGCTCCGGCAGGGCTTTACGGCAGATATCAAAGGACTATATCCGTTCCTGGCTGGACAGGCCGGACGCGTTGCGTGCCCGCATCCGCTCACTTATCATGGCTGAGCTTCACACCTTTGAGGTCAGCGGGCGCAATCTCGTTTTCGAGGATGTCATCCTCCAGTATGTCATGAAGGTCCTGTCCCGTGACTTGGAGTGCATGGACGCCCATGGCACGGAGTCCTTCGAAGTACTCGGACTCGAACAGGAGCGTTTCCTCGACTATGAAGGTTTCCGGTTCAAGGGCTACATCGACAGGATGGACCGTTTCGCCCCCGGCGAAATCCGTATCGTGGATTACAAGACCGGCAAAGTCAGTGACGAGGACATCAATGTCTTCGACGACAATGCCCAAGAGGTCGTGGATGCGATTTTCGGCCCTGACAACGCCAAAAGGCCGAAAATCGCCCTCCAGATGTTCCTGTACGACCTGTTCGTGGAGAAGGACGCCGGAGGAACAGCCATCTCCAATGCCGTATATGCACCGGCGAGACTTTTCGTTTCCCCCGTGCAGTCCATTCCCGCCAGCCCTTTGTTTACCTCCCTTATGAAGGAGCGGCTCTCGGAGATGCTCAGGGAGATTTCCGACACCTCGGTGCCATTTTCCCGCACTGTAGACGCCAAGACCTGTTCCCATTGTGATTTCAAAACCATCTGCGGACGATGATCAAGATACTCAAAGCCTCCGCGGGTTCAGGCAAGACCTACAACCTCGCCAAGGAGTACATATCTATATTGCTGCAAAGCGCTGACAGGTATGCATACCGCCATATCCTCGCCGTTACTTTCACCAACAAGGCCACGGCGGAGATGAAGTCGCGCATCCTCCTAGAGCTAGGAACACTCGCATCAAATCCGGAGAAATCTCCTTATTTCGACGATTTCATCCCGGCCCTTTGCCCGGATGCCGGAGCTTTGAAAGCCCGTGCTGAACAGATCCTTGTCGATATCCTCCACGACTACGGTTCCTTCTATGTGAGCACCATCGACAAGTTCTTCCAGATGACGCTCAAGGCGTTTTCCCGCGAGATCGGGCAGTTTGCATCGTATCAAGTGGAACTTGACCGTGATTCGCTGGTCCACGAGTCTGTTGACCGCATACTCGATTCCCTAACAGAGGAGTCCACCGAACTCATCGGGCGCCTCAACGAAGGAGTCATGGAGCAGCTTCGTCTGGGACGGAGGGTCAACCTCGAGCGCGGCCTGTACGACATGGCGGAGAAACTAAAGAACGAGGAGCGCCGCGAGCGCTCGGAGTCGATGGGCATCGACGCGGCGACGGCCTTCTCCGAAGAAAGGCTCGCGGCGGCACGGGCCGAATGCGACAGGATCATCTCCGAGTTCCCCATGGCTTTGAAAAAAGCTGCGGAAGCCGTCATCGAAGTCATGGACCAGGCCGATGTCCCGCTCTCCGAGACCAACCGGGGTTTCCTGTCCAAAGTGCAGGATTATGTCTCCCTGGAGCCGGGTAAGCCCGTCACAAAACCGTCAGCGACGTTTTTCCGCAACGCTGCCGATTCCGGATCCTGGTTTGCCAAAGCCAAGGCACCCAGCTTCCTGCCGCGGATCCAGGGCTTGCTGGAAGTTCCCCTGGACACTTTCTGCGCATTGTTCGACCTGCCCCTCAAACGCTACAACACCGCAGTGCTCATCAAGGAACAGACTTTCGGCCTGCGCCTGGCAGTCGATTTCTACCGAGAGTTCGACGCACTGCTCAAGGAAAAGAATGTTTTGGGCCTGGATGACTCCAACACCCTCCTTCGGGATATCATCGACGGAAGCGACGCGCCCTTCGTCTATGAGAAGATGGGCGTCCGTTTCGAGAGTTTCCTGCTGGACGAGTTCCAGGACACGTCCACCATACAGTGGCAGAATTTCCTGCCGCTGCTGCGCGAAAGCGACGCTTCTGGACGCACCAACCTCGTCGTGGGAGATGTCAAGCAGAGCATATACCGCTGGCGAGGTTCCGACTGGAACCTCCTGGCCAGCCGCCTTACCGAACAGTTCCCACTTTCGTCAGTCAAGCCGCTTGACTCCAACTGGCGCAGCTGCGGAGCCATAGTCCGCTTCAACAGCGCATTCTTCACCCATGCTGCAGCAGCCATAGGAGCGAGTGAGATCTATTCCGATGTCGAGCAGGAAGTCATGTCGGACGACCCTCAGGAAGGATATGTCAGGTTGACTTTCTGCGATGCCGGGGATGAGGACCGTATGGTGCTCGAAAGCATCTCCGAGGCAAGGGAGGCCGGAGCCGGATATGGGGATATCGCCGTCCTCGTGCGCAACAACGCTGAAGGAGGCCGTGTCGCAGCTTATCTCATGGAAGCCGGCATCCCCGTCATCAGCGACGACTCGCTCGCGCTGAAGTCATCGGTGACAGTGCGCCGCCTCGTCTCCCTGCTTTCATGCGTGGAGAATCCAGACGATACTGTCAGCAGCTACCTGGCTTCGTCGCTCAACATCACTGTACCGGAGCAATACCACTCTCTGGTTGACCTGTGCGAAGGACTGCTGCGCGAAATGCAGGACAGGGATCCCTCCGGCTTCGAGGGCGAATCCCTGTACATCCAGTCATTCCTGGACTATCTCCAGGACTGGTGCGCCAAGGGCGGCAACAGCCTGCAGCGCTTTCTCAAGGATTGGAATGAGGAAGGCAACGACCCGTGCCTGAGTTCCCCCTCTACCGGCGACTCCGTCAGGATCATGACCATACACAAGTCCAAAGGATTGGAGTTCCCCCATGTCATATTCCCTTATGCCGAGAAAGTCGGATTCTACAAAGAAGGCTGGCACTGGTGCAGGCCCGACGGAGCGTCGGACGCCTTTCCCGAGGCGTCCTCCTCCATTTTCCCCGTCCGCCTGTCTTCAAAGGCGGCGGACACCGCTTTCGCGGGAGACTACGAGAGGGAGCGCTCCCTCCAGGCAGTGGACAACATAAACACCTTCTATGTCGCACTCACGCGCGCGAAGAAGTCCCTTCATGTCATATCCTGCAAATCTTCGTTAAAAGGTGACGCCAAAGACTTCTCGCAGGTGCTCCGGGCATTTGCCGGCACATCGCCCCTCATGCAGGAGAAGCTTTCTACCGAAGGCGATGCGGAAATATTCGAATACGGTACTCCATATGACTTCACACGTATGGAACGCAAAGTCCGGATGGAAGAGGCCGGATTTCCAACCGCTTTCCGCTCATATCCGCTGGACGGCCGGCTCAGGCTCAGTACAGATGCGGCTGATTTCTTCTCTCCGGAAGGGAGTGTAGGGACTATGGCCTCCAAACGTCTTGGTGGCATAGTCCTTCACGATATACTTGCCTCCGTGCGCGCTCCGAAGGACCTCAGATGTGCCGTCGATGCCGCTGTCCGTGACGGCAGGCTTACCGCGAAGGAAGGAGAGGAGGACTTCGCGCTCCTGCAGGAGCGCATCGCTTCCGTTGCAGAGCGCGGATGGTTCCCGGAGGACGGTTCGGCCGTGTTCAATGAACGCAGCGTTTTCGACACCGACGGCAGCGAGCATCGCCCGGACCGTGTGGTCGCACTGCCCGACAGGACGATCATCATCGACTACAAGACAGGTGAACATGACAAAGGGTACACCCGTCAGCTGCAGCGCTATATCCGGCTCTACAGACAGATGGGATACCCTGCCGTATCAGGACATATCTGGTATCTTCATGATGGAGTGATCGAAGATATTTGACTCTTTTTCAACATTGTTTTTCCCATTCTGGTAAAAATATTGTCGCTTTCGTAACCAATTCACTGTTTTTTCAGCGTTTACCAATTTCGGCATTGACCGTAACAGTTTGGAAAAGTTTCTTTGCACCGGAGTCCGACGAAGCTGCCTTCAGTTTCGGAAGATTCCAAAGAACGCTGATTTAAGACAGATCGCTAATGGTTAAAGGCGATTAAAAGAGTTTAGTTATCAGGGTGGGGAAAGTCGTGAGATTTTCCCCATTTCTTTTATTACCCTCCCTCGAAAGCTATCCATTATCAGTCTTTTATCGAATTCTTCAGTTTATTAACGAAAATTCTTTAATTAAATTAATCCTTTTTCACAGAATATTTATTAGATTTGTAGACGAGTAAACTAAAACTCGTCTACAATCAGCGTGGCGGAGTCCGGAAAGACTCCAGCCTGTTAGACATTTTCCTAACCATTATTTAATAACTGATTGTATGACAGGTAAAGTTTTCCAGAAAGTGGCGGTTTTCGCCCTGATGTCAATTCTTTGGCTTGCAGGTGCGACGGGCTATGCCCAGAACCGTCCGATCAGCGGAACAGTCGTTGATCAAGATGGACAACCGATCATCGGAGCATCCGTGATGGTGATCGGCAATTCCCGCCTTGGAACCGTCACAGACGTGAACGGTGCTTTCTCTTTAAGCGTTCCAAACAACGCCAATTTGAGTGTGTCCTGCATCGGCTACAAGACTGAGACCTTCGTAGTCGGATCACAGAATTCTTACCGCATCATCCTCGAGGAGGACAACGAATTCATCGAGGAAACGGTCGTCATCGGTTACGGTGTACAACGCAAGAGCGACGTCACCGGAGCCATCTCACAGGTCAAGGCCGAGGATATGGAGAACCGTTCCACCAATGATGCCGCCCAGGCCCTCCAGGGAAAGACATCCGGTGTGCAGATCATCCAGACCTCAGCAGCCCCGGGATCGAGCGGTACCATCCGAGTGAGAGGTTATTCCTCCAACTCCGCTTCCGACCCGCTCATCATCGTCGACGGTCTGACGGTCTCCAGTATCGACTATCTCGATCCTAACCTCATCGAATCCATCGAGGTCCTCAAGGATGCCGCTTCGGCTGCCATCTACGGTGCCCAGGCAGGAAACGGTGTCATCCTCATCACCACCAAGTCCGGATCGAGCTCCAGGGACGGCAGGGTATTCTTCGATGCCCAGTACACCCTCAACTCACTCGCGAAGATCCCCGAGGTCATGAACGCCGAACAGTATGTCAACTACATGACCGAGGCGGGCTTCCTCACCGATGCCGCCCGCGCCCTGTGGGACGGCAAGACTGACACCAACTGGTCCAAGGTTGCTTTCACCCCCAGCCCTACGCAGCGTTACACCGTAGGATTCCAGGGAGGCAACGACAAGGGCAGCCTTTTCACCTCGATCACTTACCTCGACCAGGACGGTATCGTCAGGGGACAGTCCGATATCTTCAAGCGTCTCACTGCCCAGATCAATGCCGAATACAAGGTAAAGTCCTGGCTCACCGTGGGTATCAACTCTTCCTTCGAGAAGAGGGAGGTCAAGAACGTTTCCGAAAATTCGGAGTACGGATCCCTGATCACCTCTGTGCTCAACCTTGACCCTCTCACTCCTAACGTTTACAGCCCGAACAATCTTCCCGCCACCTATCTCGCCAACATCGCGAAAGGCCTCAAGTATCTCACCGATGAAAACGGCGACTACTACGGTATCTCCCTGATCGCGGAGTCCGAGCAGACCCACCCGTTCGTACAGAGGGACAACCATGATGACACGAGCAACGGAATGACCGCCAGAGGAACCCTCTACGCCAACTTCACTCCTATCAAGAACCTCGTTGTCACCTCCCGTTTCGGCTATCAGTTCGGCTTCAACAACAGCAGCAGCTACAGCTTCCCGTTCTATGCCAACGGCCAGAACAAGAGTGATACTTACAGCCTCTCCGCCACTGCCAGGAACACCCTGAATTACCAGTGGGAGAACTTCGCCAACTACTCTTTCAATGTCGGCAAGAATACTTTCGGCGCCATGATCGGTATGTCCTTCATGGAGAGAAGTTCCAACTATGTGACCGGTTCCGGAGACCAGCTCAGGAACTATGCTCCCAACTTCCGCTACCTGAGCTACCTGACCACGGACTGTAACGACTCCACTTCCGGCGTCGAGTCCCTCTCCAGGAACCTTGCTTACCTCGGACGTCTCAGCTGGAGCTACGACAACCGCTACAACGTGCAGGTCAACTTCCGTGCGGATGCTTTCGACTCCTCGAAGCTCTCCAAGGAAAACCGTTGGGGTTACTTCCCTTCAATTTCCGCCGGTTGGACCATCTCCAACGAGAAATTCGCCAAGAGCCTCTTCTCCGGCGCCTTCAATTACCTGAAACTACGTGCATCCTGGGGACGCAACGGTAACGTCAATATCCTCAGCGGATACCCTTACACCTCTACCATCAACGTCGGTGGAGCATGGGCATTCTTCGATACTTCCGACGCCATCACCCTCGGTTCCTATCCCAACGGACTCGCCAACCCGAACCTGACCTGGGAGACTTCCACCCAGTATGACTTCGGTATCGACGCACGCTTCCTGAACAACAGGCTCACCGCTACCCTCGACTGGTATGACAAGCGTACCGACGGCCTTCTCGTCAGGGGTACCCCTGTCATGGAGACCGGTCAGGGCTCCGTCACCCTCAACGCCGGTAAGGTGCTCAATCAGGGTCTCGAGCTCGAACTCGGCTGGAGGGACGACATCGGTGACTTCCACTATTCCATCAACGGAAACATCTCCACGCTGAAGAACAGGGTTACCTATCTCGATCCTTCGGTCAAGCGTCTGTCCGGTACCAGCTTCTTTGACTGGCCCATCACCTACTTTGAGGAAGGCTATCCGGTATGGTACATGCGCGGTTACAAGTTCACCGGAGTTGACAAGCAGACCGGCGAGCCTATGTTCGAAGACTATCAGAACGAGGCAGAAGGCATCCAGGCGGACGGCGTGATCAACGGTACGGACCAGGCATTCTACATCGGCTGCGCCATCCCTGACTTCACTTACGGTATCACCCTTAACGCCGCATGGAAGGGCTTCGACCTGACAGTGTTCGGCACCGGTACCCAGGGCAATGACATCGTCTCCTGTCTGCACCGCGTCGACCGTCCTATGAACAACAACCTCAGCATCTATTATACGGACAGGTGGACTCCGAGCCACACCGATGCGAAGCATCCTAAGGCCGGTATCACCAACGAGGTTGCCTACTGGCATTCCAGCGCCCAGGTCTATGACGGATCCTTCTTCAAGATCAAGCAGATACAGTTCGGTTATACCCTGCCTCGCGACATCTCCAAGAAGCTCGCCCTCACTTCCGCTAGGGCATATGTCTCACTTGACGACTACTTCACCTTCACTACCTATCCCGGATTCGATCCTGAGGCTTCCTCCGGCTCCACCTCCGCTATGGGTGTTGACAAGGGTTCCTTCCCTCCGACCAAGAAGTTCGTCTTCGGTCTGAATCTGTCATTCTAATTTAAAGTGATGATTATATGAAAAAGGTATTATACATAGCTTTGGCGATAGCCCTTTCAGCAATGACCGCTACTTCCTGCAGTCAGGACCTTCTGGACATCCAACAGAAGGGAGCGGTATCCATGGAAGATTTCTATCAGACGGACGATGATGCCACCGCAGCCATCGCTGCTGTCTACAACCAGGTGATGGGCTTCTTCTACGACTACAAGTTCATGACCAACCTGCCTTCGGATGACGTATATGCCGGTGGAGGACAGAGAGGTGACAACATCCAATGGTCCTATATCAACGAGTTCGCCATCAGTTCTTCCAACCTTCCTTCGGGATATTACAGGACTCCGTATGCCATCATCTACAGGTGTAACCTCATCATCGACAAGTTCGATCCGGCAGAGAGCTCCATAAAGGCACGCGCCGTGGCTGAGGCGAGGTTCTGGAGGGCATGGGCACACATGCTCCTCACCATCTACTTCGGCAATCCTCCGAAGATCGACTACGTGATGGACGGTTCCGAGCGTCCCGAGAACACCCCGGCCAGCGAACTCTGGCCCTGGATCATCTCCGAGTTCGACGCTGCGGCATCGGCCCTCCCGTCCAAGCAGAACGTCAACGACAAGGCAGGCGGTATCCGCGTGACACGTGAGGCAGCCCTCGCTTTCGAAGGCAAGGCACAGCTCTACAACAATGACTACGCCGGTGCGAAGACCAACCTCAAGAAGGTCATCGATTCCGGAAAGTATGACCTTGTGCCCGGCAGCGAGTACATGAACCTCTGGAGACTGGCCGGCGACCTCAGCGTCGAGAAGGTCCTGGAGATCAATGTTACCCCCAATGGCACGAACACCTATCCGAACAGCATGCTTTACCTCATGTGGGGATGGCGTGCCGACCACGTGACCGCCATGCCCAAGATCCTCTACAACAACTCCTGGGGCTTCCTCAATCCTACCAAGGAATACTACGACGCCCTCAAGGCTCATGACGGCGAGAATTCCATCAGGTTCAAGGAGACCATCAAGACCTATGACGATGTCGTCGCCATGGATTTCGGAACCACTCCTGACGGAAAGCCCGTGGAATTCCATGTCAACACCCCTCTCTTCGGTCATGAGGGTTACTTCGACATGAAATACGCGTACTATGATGATGGTGCGGTGAAGGCCCGTAACGGATATGCATATGCGAACAACAGCATCCTCATGAGGTATGCCGAGGTTCTGCTCATGTACGCCGAGGCCTGCGCCAAGACGAGCGATGACGGCAGCGGCAAGGCCGCCCTCAACAAGGTTCAGGCCCGCGTCAATGCGCCTCTGACTGAGCTTACCCTCCAGAATGTGAAGGACGAGAAGAGGTTCGAGCTCTCGTTCGAGAACGAGCGCTTCGCAGACCTCGTGAGATGGGGAGATGCCGCCACCGTATATGCAGGAAAGACCCGTCAGAAGATTCCGACATGTGCGGAAGGCTGGGTAGTCGAATGGCATGACTATTACGGTGGAGCCGTAAGGCAGAAGGACTATGACTTTACTCCCGGAAAGAGTGAGCATTATCCTTATCCCCTCAGTGAGCTCAACGTCAACCCCAACATCGTACAGAACCCTGGATACTAGTATCCACTATCAATGATTCCTTTCAGGCCGGGACCGTTCCCGGCCTGCTTTTTTTATACAGTGGTGACAAATAATGATGATTGGAGCGTATTATTTCGCTTTTTTTCATATATTTGAAATGAAATAATACGGGCATTACAGTATTTCCCACTTTTTATAACTAATTAACCACTTCTTTTATGAAGAAACTACTCCATCAGCGGCTTCTGTCGCTCCTTTTGGGTATGCTCCTCTGCATACCGGTAGTTTTCGGTCAGAATCAAGTTGCAGTAAAGGGTAAGGTCCTGGATGCTGACGGGCAGCCGGTTATCGGCGCTGCCATCATGCAGAAAGGGACCTCTAACGGTGTAACCACTGATCTTGACGGAAATTTCTCTTTCCTTGTTCCGGCAGGCGCTGTCCTTGAGATATCATCCATCGGATACGGGACCCAGGAAGTGACCGCGGCACCTAACCTCAACATCACTCTTCAGGAAGAGGCCACCACCCTCGACGAGACTATCGTCGTCGGATACGGTACCCAGAAGAAGGCATCGCTCTCCAGCGCCATCTCGAACATCCGCAGCGAGGAACTCACTGCTACGAAGCAGACGGACGTCCTGGCTTCCCTTCAGGGTAAGGTCCCTGGACTCCAGATCCGCCAGAGGACCGGCGACGCCGGAGACTTCAACACCGACCTCAAGCTCCGCGGATACGACGAACCGCTCGTCATCGTGGACGGCATCGTCCGCACGGCGCCCCGCCGGAGCCAGGAGACCAACACTTCCTACTCCAACAGTAGTTCCGCCGTCCTGGCTCAGCTGAACCCCGAGGATATCGAGAGCATCTCCGTCCTGAAGGACGCTTCCGCAGCCATCTACGGTATGGGCGCCCAGAACGGTGTTATCCTCGTGACCACCAAACAGGGTACGATCGGAGCCCCTTCCGTGAAATACTCCAACAGGTTCTCCTTCGGCGTCCCGACCGCCCTCCCGGAAGAGGTCGACATCCTCACCTGGTTTGAGGAAGCCAACGCAATGTACGCCCTCGTGGGCAAGTCAGCCCCGTATTCCCAGGATCTCATCAATCACTACAAGAACGGCGATCCGGGTTACACGGACAACAAATGGTACTCCCAGTTCTACCGGGATTTCTCCTTCCAGCAGAACCATCAGGTCTCCGTAAGCGGCGGCACGAACCAGACGCAGTACTACCTCAGCGGTTCCTTCAACACCGACAACGGCATCCTGAACGGCCCGCAGCTGGGTTACAAGAGCTTCTCGTTCCAGGGCAACATGACCACCAATGTCACCAAGAACCTCAAGGTCGTTTTCCAGTCCAGCCTGAACTGGAACAAAAAGGTGGGTACGCCTTCGAACGCGAACCAGAACTTCTACACCCGTGGCCTTTATTCCGAGCGTTGGATTCCCTGGCAAGTGCCCGACAACCCGACACACTGGTCGTACAACTCCGGCAACGAGAGCCGCAACGCCATCGGCGCCCTGAACGGAGCCAACGGTTACGACAAGACTTCGGTGTCCTCATTCGTGAACAGCCTCAACACCACTTACACGGCCCCGTTCCTGAAAGGTTTGAAATTCACCGGTCAGATCGCTTATGACTACCAGCAGCGCGAAACCAGCCAGCTTACCCTCCATTTCCCGCTCTATGACTGGCAGACGGACGAACTCGTCAGCTACAACAAGGATGAGAATGCGTTGACGGAAAGATGGGAAAACAGGCGGAAGGTTTACGGAAAGATCCAAGCCAACTATGAGGCCACCTTCGGCAAGCACACGGTCGGCGCAATGCTCGCCGCTGAGGCCCAGATAAACTGGAACAGGAACCTGCGGGGCGACCGCTTGTTCGAGGACTTCTATACGCACGATATCCTGGATCAGGCAATCGCCTCCACTGCAGAGAATAGCGGTTCCCGTTCCAGCAGCGCAAAGGCCGGCTACATCGGCCGCATCAACTACGAATACGATGGACGATACATCGTCGAGGTGATGGCCCGCTACGACGGATCCTCCTTCTACGCCCCAGGATACCGCTGGGCCCTCTTCCCGTCCTACTCCCTCGCGTGGAGGGTGTCCCAGGAGGAATGGTTCAAGAACGCCATCCCCTGGATGACCAACTTGAAGCTCCGCTGGTCAGACGGTATGTCCGGTCAGAACCAGGGCTCCGCCTACCAGTACCTGCTGGGCTATTCGAAGACCAACACGAACTACATGTTCGACGACAACACCCCCATCATGGGCTACAGCAACACCTCGGTGGCGCAAACCCTCCTGTCCTGGACCAAGGCGTACATGCGCGACTTCGGTTTCGACTGGGAGATCAACCGCGGCATCATCGGCGGTTCCGTCGACTGGTTCTGGCGTGAGGAGACGGGCAAGTCCGCCGCAACGGCTTCCTCCGTTCCGGACATGTACGGTATCGACCTCCCGAAGATGAACCTAGACGCCACGGAGAACGTCGGTATCGACCTCGAGCTCTCGCATCGCATGCGCTTCAAGGACTTCAATTATCGCGTCACCGCCACCGCGACCTTCGCACGCGAGCGTGACACCTACCAGCAGGCCGAAAGGTCGAAGATATGGAAATCCTCCCAGGCCTACTATGACGAGCATACTGAAGGCCGCTGGGACAACGCCCTGGACGGCAAGTACTATGAGTGGAACGGCATGGGACAGTTCAAGGACTGGAACGAAATCTTCGACTATCCCATACTGTACAATACCTCCAGCAGCAAGAAGATGAACATGGCCGAGATGGTTCCCGGCATGTACAAGATCGATGACTACAATGGGGATGGCGTCATCACGAAAGCCGACCGCCACTATTCCTGGAAAGAAGGCAACCCGCCCCTCCAGTTCGGTCTGATGGTCTTCCTGGAATACAAGAACTTCGACCTCAGCGCCACCTTCAACGGCGCAGCCCTGAGCCACAAGAAGATGCAGCTGTCCGGCGGTATGGGTTATGGCTGGAGCAAGACGCTCTTCGTCAACCACATGGACCACTACCGCCTCGCGGATGGCTATGACGATCCGCGTGACCCGAACTCTGTCTGGGTGCCCGGTTACTGGCCGGCCCTCGCCCCGGCCTCCGGAGCCGAAGACTCCAGTTCCAACGCCACCTACCGTTTCGACCAGCCTTACTCCTGGGTGAACAACGCTTTCTTCCGCATGAAGAGCTTGGAAATCGGTTACACACTGCCTAAATCCGTGCTCAGCAAGATTAACCTGAAGAGGGTGCGCGTCTACGCCAGCGGTACAAACCTCCTCACCTTCTGTAACCCCATCGTGAAGGTCTGGGATCCTGAGACATACCAGGCCTCGAGACGAGGAGCATCCGGTGCACCTCTGCTCAAGACTTTCGTTGTAGGAACCAGCATCAGCTTCTAAACTTATTAAGAGATGAAAAAGATACTTAAATATACATTCGCCATTATCCTCGGCCTCGGCCTCTGCTCCTGCGACAAACTGTTCGACAGCCTGGAGGGTGACCTTACCAAAATGTCCGAGGAAGACATGACTTCGTCGCAGGCGGGTCTGGAGCGTCTCCTGTCGGATGTGTACAACGCCATTCCGATGGACGCGTTCAACACCAAGGACCAGCATACGACCCTGGCCACCTATTCGAAGGCCAACGACTACGACATCGCCGTGACTGGCTTCTGGAATTACAAGAAGATGCGTTCGATCAACCAGTTCATCCAGAAGATCGACATGGCCCTCGAGAAGAAGGCCATCAACGAGGAAACCCGAGACCAGATGCTGGGCGAGGCGCTCTTCGTTCGCGCCTACTGCTATTTCGCCATGGTGCGCCGTTACGGCGGCGTCCCCATCGTAACCGAGCCGCTGGATGACAAGTATGACGGAGATGAGAATCTAGGACTATACATCCCCCGCAGCACCGAGAAGGAGACCTGGGACTTCGTGATCTCCGAACTGGACAGGGCGGCGGAACTTCTCCCCGACGAGCCTAAGGGCGGTAATTACCGCGCCAGCAAATGGGCGGCCCTGGGCCTCCAGTCCCGCGTGGCGCTCTATGCTGCCACCCTGAGCAAATACTGGGGCAAGGAAGCCATCTCATCCAGTTACAAGGCCGTGGCTGAGAAGCTGACCTATATGGAGGCTTCCTACGCTGACGCCTACTTCGCCAAATGCATCGAAGCCAGCGAGAAGATCATCAACTCCGGGAAGTTCTCACTGTACGGCGGGGCGACCACTTCGGTCTCGAAAGCGAAGGAAAACCTCACCAACCTCTTCCTGGAGCGCCAGGACTGCGAATTCATCTTCGGCAAATCCTACAAGGACGGCACGGCCGATGCTGACAACGGCTTCGACCGCAACAATTCCCCGGCGCAGTCGCACGGTACCGGCACCAATGCGGGCTGGGGCAACTACTCCATCACGACGGATCTGATCGACCTGTTTGACGACTACAACGCAGCCGGCGGCCGTGCTGACGGTACTGTCAAGACCCGGAACGACGGCGTTGAGGATACTTACTTCGCACAGATCGCGACTTCCGCTTCCTCCTTCGACAAGAGCGCGGACTTCATCAAGTACGATCATCCGCAGGATCCATTCCTGAAAAAGGACGCACGCTTCCAGGCCTGGGTGCTGTATCCGGGCTGCGAGTTCCGCAGCACCACCATCGTTGCGCAGGCCGGATACTGGCTTCCTGACGGAAAGCTTGAGTTCTATCAGGAGAATTCCACCAAGGTGGGCGGAGTGACCTATTACGAACTCGGTGCCGACAGCCAGAACGGCATGTCCGCCTACATCGACATCGGCAACGTGGGAACGAGCAACCACTCCTACTACTGGACGACCGGCTTCGGTATCCGCAAATTCCTGGATCCCAACACGCCGCTTGACAAGTCCACCGGCCCCTGGTGCGACATCCGCTATGCCGAGATCCTCCTGAACTACGCCGAGGCCTATGCCGAAAGCGGAAAGGGCAGCGCCGCCAAGGCGAAGCAGTATCTCAACGACATCCGTCACCGCGCCGCGTTCACCGACGACATCGAGCCCACTCTGGAGAACGTCCTCCACGAGCGCAAGATCGAGTTCGCGTTCGAAGGCCACGAAACATACACGCTCTGGCGCCGTCGTGCGTACCTGAGCACCCGTTCGGGCGGTCCGCACCGCAAGCATACCGCCGTCAACGTGCTCGACCTCCGCGACGGTACCCCGAAGTACATCTACGCGCGTGTCAACGCCTATTGGAGCGACGTGCAGAACTCCACGACCGGCCTCAACACCGACCTGTTGGACTACTACGGCAGCATCCCGAACTATGCCGAGAACCGTCTGACCGTCAACCCTTCCCAGGAATAACTAAAGCGTTAAGATCATGAAAAAGATATTCGTATTACTCTCATTGCTTGTTCTGGTCACCTCCTGCGACTGGTTCGTCTTCGACAACCAGGAGTATTACAATGCCGCGGTCGAAGGAAGGATCGTCGACAGCAAGACCGGCGAGCTTATACAGTTTGCCTTCCCTAACACGTGCAAAATCTCCATCATCGAGGAGGGCTGGAAAGACCTGGCGGGCAATCCCGCCGAGGAAACCCAAAGCTGGTATGTCAAGTGTAACGGAACGTATTGCAACAAACTCGTCTGGGCCGCCAAGTACCGGATGGAGACCAAGGATCAGAACTTCTACCCGGTGAGCATACCGTTCGAGTTGAACAAGGGCGAGAACAAGGTCGACTTCACCGTCACCCCGTATTGCCGCATCCTGGATCCGCAGATTACCTACGAGGACGGCAAGATTGTCGCGCGCTTCAAGGTTGAGGTAGAAGACAAGGCCCAGACCGGGACCGTGGATGTGGCCTTGTTCGGTTTCACCGACAGATGGGTGAGTGACGGCAACAACAACTTCGACTTCGACAAGAAGCAGAAGGAGGGCCAGCAGAAGAAGATCAAGACCGCTGACGGCCAGACCGTCATCGAACTCAAGATCGACCCTACCATCGAAAGCGGCATGCAGTTTGTCTACGAGCGCACCCACTACCTGAGGATCGGCGCCCGTGCTTATGGCAACGCGAACTCCAGCAAACGCTACAACTTCTCTCCTGTGTTCAAGGTGTCCGGCGACTTCTCGAAAGTCGAGGAGGTCACAAACTGGGATGAAGAGGTCAATTAATCATCCATTTGATTTCATTGCAGGCCGGGGGTTGATCTCCGGCCTGCTTTTTCAAGGAACCGCAAGGTTGCAAATACGGAAAATATTGGATATATTTGAAAACTATTTGGAATTTATCAAAATAACACTGAAACACACCCATTGTCATGAAAAAGAAATTCAGATGCATGGTCTGCGGATACGTCCATGAGGGCGACAATCCGCCGGCAGAGTGCCCGGTATGCCGCGCAAAAGCGGAGAAATTCGTCGAGATCAAGGAGGAAGGCCTGAACTGGGCCTGCGAGCATAAGCTTGGTGACGGCCAGGTCGAGGACGCCGAAGTCCTACAAGGCCTGCACGACCATTTCACCGGAGAATGCTCCGAGGTCGGCATGTACCTCGCGATGAGCCGTCAGGCCGAGCGCGAGGGCTATCCCGAGATCGCTGACGCTTTCAAGCGTTACGCGTTCGAGGAGGCCGACCACGCCGCCCGTATCGCCGAACTCCTCGGCGAGGTCGTCTGGGACACCGAGACCAACGTCAAGAAGCGCATGGAGGCCGAGTGCGGCGCCTGCGAGGGCAAACTTGCCATCGCCAAGCGCGCCAAGCAGCTCGGCTACGACGCCGTCCACGACTCCATCCACGAGATGGCCAAGGACGAAGCCCGTCACGGAGCCGGCTTCCAGGGTCTCTACAACCGCTATTTCAAGAAATAGTCTCCGCTTAGGTTTAATGTGATGACGGCCGGCTTGTTTTGCCGGCCGTCATTTTGTATTACACTGCCTACGGTCGCTATGCATAATACTCCCGACCGTATCTCCCTTGAGGCCGACTATCTAAAGCATCCTCTCCATCTTCATCTCCATCTCCATCTCCTTCCCCTTCTTCCCTCTTTCTTCCAACAGGCCCGTCCAAAACACTCCTCATTCTCCGGATAAACGCGCCATAAACTATTCATTTCCCGGACAAACAGGTTCTAAACGATCCTTTATTTCGAACAAGTTGGCTACCAAGAAATCGTCTGAAACACGGATAGGCATTTCAAGCCTTTATAAAGCATATCAGCGTTCTTATCCTAAGGAATTTCCTCGGGTCTCGAACAAATACCCTCCACGTAACGCATCAGGGATAGGTTTCCCGTTCCAAACGATTTGTGGAGCACGGAATGAGAATCAGCGGACGATGGGGCGTAAAACAGCGGACCAAGGGGTGAATATCAGTTATGCATCAGTTCATGGCAGACATTTGTATCGCCAGAACCTTGCCCATAGGGAAAGCAGTTTAGTCAGGAATAGCAAAACTTAGGGTAGGTAGAAAGGTAAAGAAAGGTAAGGAAAGGTGGAGAGAGAGTATGTAAGGATGAGGACGACGGGAGGGAGAGAACGAGTGGGGCGGGCGTCGATTAGGAAAAGAAGATGGACGGAGGACAGGACGAGAAAAAAGCAGTATCTTTGCAGGGAAATGAGAAGATTGCTGATAACCGTTGCGATGCTGATGATTCCGCTCTGTCTTGCAGGACAGACGCGGCGGTATACCGTGAGCGGGCATGTAAAGGATGCCGCATCAGGTGAGATGATGATCGGCGCTGTGGTCAATCCGGCTGGATCGACTTCCGGGACGGTGACAAACGCATACGGATTCTACTCCATTCAGCTTCCGGCAGGAGATTATGAGCTGTGCTGCTCATCGCTGGGATATGATGCCGATACGGTACGGATCAGTCTCAAAGGCAATCTCAAGCAGGATTTCACACTCAAGGAGTCCCTTCTGTACCTGGAAGGCTCGACCGTCACTGCCGTATCGAAACGGGAGAAGCTGCTGCGTCCGGAGACCAGTCTCGTCAATCTCTCCGGCGACTTCATCAAGAAGGTTCCTGTCCTGTTCGGAGAGACCGACATCATAAAGGTCATACAGATGATGCCCGGAGTTCAGGCTCCCAGCGAAGGATCTACGGGCTTCAGCGTGCGCGGCGGCGGAGTAGACCAGAACCTCGTCCTGATGGACGAGGCCCCTGTCTACAACGCCGGCCACTTCATGGGCTTTTTCTCCGTATTCAACAACGACGCCGTCAAGACGGGCGACCTGTACAAAGGAGACATTTCCGCCAAGTACGGCGGCCGCCTTTCCTCGCTGCTGGATATCCATACCATAGACGGGAACATGCAGGAGTTCGGAGGATCGCTCAGTATTGGACTTATCTCCTCGAAGGTTTTGCTCGAGGGACCTCTCGTGAAGGACAAGGCCAGTTTCATGGTAGCCGCACGCCGAACATATATCGACATGTTCTTCCCGCTGTTCGGAGCTCTGAAGGGGGACAAGATGTTCTTCCATGACATCAACGCCAAGGCCAACTGGATTATCAACGACAACAACCGCCTGTACCTGAGCGTATTCAACGGCAAGGACGTATTCGCCATGGCCAACTCCGAAGCCGCAGACCTCGACCTGGACATGGGCTTCGCCAACAATACCCAGTCCCTTCGCTGGAACCACATATTCTCTCCGAAGCTGTTCTCCAACTTTACCCTGCTGAACTCGCATTACGATTTCGACACGATGCTTGAGTTCTCCGCAACGGACATCGATATGGGGTCGAGACTGAACAACCAGGGATTCAAGGCAGATTTCAACTGGTTCGCGAACGCCTCGAATACCGTCAGTTTCGGACTGCAGGGCAACCGCTATGTCATAAGTCCGGCAGAGTTCAAGCCAAGGAGTGAAGGCATTTTCAGCGAGTATACATACCCGCAGACCACCGCCCTGGCACCTGACTTCTACATCCAGAACGAGCAGAAGATCGGCACCAAGGTCACGCTCCGTTACGGCCTGAGGCTCTCGAACTTCGCCACCGTGGGCGAGCGTACGCAGCGGTATTATGACGCTGCGCACAAGCTCGACCACACGGAGGATTTCGCCAAAGGCGAAACCGTCAAGGCGTGGCACGCCCTCGAGCCGCGCTTCTCCTCCTCCTTCAGCCTCAGTCCGTCGATGTCAGTCAAGGCGGCCTGGAGCCGCAACGTCCAGTATATCCAGCAGGCGATTTACAGCATCTCGGGCTCCCCTCTCGACATCTGGTTCTCGGCTTCGCCCAACATCAAACCCCAGGTCTCTGACCAGTACACCGTAGGCTTCTTCAAGAATTTCCTGGACGATGCCCTGGAAACTTCCGTGGAACTGTTCTACAAGGACAACCGCAACACCATCGACTTCAAGGACCACCCTAACGTCATCATGAACGAAGACATGGAAGCGGAGATCCGTACCGGCACCTCCTTCGCGCGCGGAGCTGAATTCATGGTAAAGTATGAGAAAGGAAAGTTCGACGGCTGGGTCAGCTACACCCTATCCCAGGCCAGGTACAAGATACCCGAGATCAATGAAGGCAAGCCCTATGACTCCCCCATGAACCACAAGCACAGCGTATCGGTCATAGGCACTTACCGCTTCGGGAAAAGGCTGTCGGCATCTGCGGACTGGGTGTACTACAGCGGAGCGCCGACGACCTACCCTTCGGGCGTGATACAGGTCGGCGATACGCGCGTACCCTTCTATTCCGACCGCAACCAGGACCACTTCCCGGACTATCACCGGCTCGACCTTTCGCTGACGCTCCAGGGGCGCCGGGTACCGTCCGGCAAGCGCGGCCACGGAGAATGGAACTTCTCCGTATACAACGTATACTCGCGTCACAACGCCTGGGCGCTCGACTTCCATTACAACGATGATACGGAAGAGATTACAGCTCGTAAGGTCTATCTCTTCACCGCCATTCCGTCCATTTCATACACCCTGACGCTATGAGGAAGATAACGTTCATCATATTGGCTATGCTCGCGGCCGTCTCATGCGTCGAGGACTTCGTACCCGACATCAAGGAGTCGGACGTGCGCCGTGTCGTGGTGGACGCAGTACTCACCACGGACACGACGGCGCACTGCGTCCGCCTCAGCGCCTCGGCGCCCTACGGGACGCCTTCGGAGCGCATACCGGTCATCAGCGGAGCCAGCGTCAGGCTGTCCGACGGTACCAGTCAGATAGAGCTGAAGGAAGAGTCCGGCACGGGCTGCTACTATACCCCCGAGGACTATGCCGGCGAAGTCGGCAAGACATATACCCTCACCATAGACGGGGAGGATGCCGGAGAGTCCTTCCATTTCGAGGCTGCCGATACGATGCCTCCTGGAGGCGTGCGCGGCGACGGCTTCGACTACTACAAGATGACCGATTCGTTATGGTGCTTTGCCATCTGGGGCCAGGACCTGCCCGGAATCATCAGCCATTATGCCGCTGACCTGAGAGTGAACGGCGAAGCGCACGGTTACGGAAGATGGATAAGCATTGACGGCTATCAGATGTTCGACGGCAACTATCTCAACGGGGGCGAATACTTCTTCTATTCAGCCTTCGATATCCTTGGAACGGGAGAAGAAACTCCTCCTTTGAAGGAAGGCGACCTTGTCGAGCTCTATACTTACTCGATGTCTGATTTCTTCTACTCGTTCATGACTGCTATGATGAGCGAGAGCATCGCCCACATGCCGCTGTTCTCACCTCAACCCGCAAACATTCCGACCAACATCACGGGCGGCGCCGCCGGAGTATTCGCGCTGGCGCACTGTACTAAGATGAGTCTGGTCATAGGCAATCCTGACCGGACCCGCATGGAGATGCTTGCCGACCACGGCATGCTGCCGAAATTCTAAGACATGCATTACCGGACTTTTATCAAAAGGCTTTGCCTGGCGCTCGCTCTGGTGGCGGCCTGCTCCTGCGGAGGCGGCCGCGCCCCCGAGGCGCTCGCGCCCGTCCCCTCCCCTTCCCAGATATCCTGGCAGCAGGACGAGATCTGGGCATTCATCCATTTCGGGCCCAATACTTTCTCGGACAGCGAGTGGGGATACGGTGACGCCGATCCGGCTATCTTCAACCCGTCGCGGCTTGACTGCGAGCAGTGGGTGCGGACCTTCGAAGCCGCCGGCATAAAGGGAGTCATCCTGACGGCTAAGCATCACGATGGCTTCTGCCTCTGGCCTTCGGAGTTCACCGACTATTCGGTCGCCGCGTCGCCGTATAAGGACGGCGCCGGCGACATCGTCGGCGAACTCGCACAGGCCTGCGGACGCCACGGGCTGAAGTTCGGCATCTACCTTTCCCCCTGGGACCGTCACCAGGCATCCTATGGGACTGAGGATTATGTCCGCTACTATCAGGAGCAGCTCCGGGAACTGCTCACCCGTTACGGAAAGATCTCGGAAGTCTGGCTGGACGGAGCGAACGGAGGTGACGGCTGGTACGGAGGAGCCTGCGAAACGCGCAATATAGACCGCAGGACATACTATGATTTCCCTAAGATCCATTCAATAGTCCATGAGCTTCAGCCTGAAGCGATTATCTTTTCAGATGGAGGGCCAGGCTGCCGCTGGGTGGGCAACGAACGCGGCATCGCATCAGAAACCAACTGGTCTTTCCTCAGGGAAGGAGTCGTCTATCCTGGATACCCTTACGGGAATGAACTCGGTCCCGGACATGAGGACGGAGACGTATGGATCCCCGCAGAGTGTGACGTTTCCATCCGCAGAGGGTGGTTCTACCACTCCGAGGAGGACGCCTTGGTCAAGACTCCTGAACAGATAGCGGATATATACTACAGGAGCGTCGGAAGGAACGGCAAGCTGCTGATCAATTTCCCCGTGGACAGGGAAGGTCTGATACATCCAGTAGACTCCGCGAATATCTGCGAAGCCTTCCGTATCATTTCGGAGCAACTTGGGAATGACATAATGGCCGGGGCCCGCGCGAGCGCGAGCGAGTCCAGGGGCCGGCGCTTCTCCGCCGGCAAGGTCCTCGACGGACACCCCGACAGCTACTGGTCCCCCAAGGACGGTACGCTGAACGCATCACTGGAATTCACTTTCAAAGGGAAAAAGAATATCGACCGCATCCTTCTCCAGGAATACATCGCCCTGGGACAGAGGGTGAAAAGCTTTGCCATAGAGTACAACGACGGCGACTCCTGGCAGCCGGTCAGCACTTCCGAGCAGCAGACCACCATTGGCTACAAGCGCATACTGCGCTTCGACCCTGTCGAAGCCACAGCCCTGCGCGTCACCATCACCGACTCAAGGGCATGTCCCTGCATCAGTTCGGTCCGCGCCTATCTGGCGGAAAAGTAACTCAGACGTCCTCTTCCTCGTCCTCGGAATCATCCTCGAACGGGTCGGCGGAGAAATCGATGCCGTCCCAGATGGCATCCATCTCGCGGCGGTCCTTCTTGGTGGGGCGGCCGGCGCCGCGGTCGCGCCGCACGAAGAAAGTCTCGTGCGGGGCGCGGAGCTTGTCAAGCTCGCTCTGCGGCGTAAGGTTCTCCGCGAATTCCGGAACCATCTGTGCCCCCATGCGCTGTTCGGCGATCTGAAGGACCTTGAAGGTATAGAGGGCGACACCTTTCCGGACGGAAATGGTGTCTCCGATCTTGACGGCTTTGGAGGGCTTGGCGGGAGCGCCGTTCAGCTGCACTTTGTTGCCGTTGCAGGCTTCGGTGGCGTCACTCCGCGTCTTGTACAGGCGGATGGCCCATACATACTTGTCAATCCTTACTGAATCTGCCATATACGCTGTTGAATTTGAATTCCTCGCCTTCACCCGGGAGTTCGGGCTCGGCGTTGGGGTCGATATATTCGTCAGCCTCTTCCTCACGCTCCACCAGAACCTCGACCAATACCGTGCCACTCTGGCGCGGGACCAGGTAGAAATCATCGATTTCGGCAGGGACCAGCACCGTCTCGCCGGTCTTTATGACCGTAGACTCCATGCCTCCCGTTGACGGGACCTGCACGGATGCTTCGCCGGAGACGCAGAAGTACACTGCAAAACCGCCGTTCTCCCCTGCAATGATATGCAATGCATCCTTGAGATCCATCCTGGTGACGGTGAACTCGTCGCCCTTTGCCAGTTTCCCCTCGGGAGCGGAAGTGGGCTCGTATACTTTGTAATCGATGAAATCCAGGGCTTCGACGAGGCCGAGGGCGCCGTCGAACTCCTCTTCAGTGATCTCCGCGCCCCAGCCGTATAGGCAGAAGTCGAGCGGCGAAGCCTCGCTCACCTCGAGCAGGACAACGCCGGACGCGGAATGCACGGTGCCGGGACGGATGGTAAAACAATCACCAGGATGCGGCTCTAAAGTGTTCAGGAGGTCCCCTATGCTGCCGTCAAGGCAGCTGCGGTACAACTCGTCAGCATCGGTGTCCCTACGGAACCCGATGCTGATACTTGCCCCTGGCCGAGTGTCCAGTACATACCACATCTTGGCCTTGCCAAGGAAGTCGTAGCGCTGTCCGGCGGTGACATCGTCCGGATGGACCAAGAGCGGAATCCGCCCTTCAGCATCAATCAGTTTTATGCTCAAGGGGAACTGCCTGCCATAGTAGGAGAATACCCTCTCTCCGACTATACGGTCGAGATACATGTCCATTACCTCGCTGAGGCTGTTGCCTGCGAGCCATCCGTCCAGGATCTGGGAGTCCCGGTAACCCAGGTCTGCGATCTCGTGGCTTTCAGCCACCCTCGATCCTTTCTCCATCCTTTTGGTCCGACCCTGTGCATCGCTGGTCACGAATGCCTTGCCGTATCTTTTTTCGAGCTCGCGGCCTCCCCATGCGAAGTCTTCACCGATGGGCAGGAACTTGAGCGGATATAGTTTCCTGGGTTCTTCCATGTTCTGTGTTTATTTCTTTACAAAGTAAACAAAAAATCGTAACTTGGTCAAGAATACCAATTGATGCATCTACAATGAAAGGAGTGTTTATTTTCCTGGCTGAAGGCTTCGAGGATGTCGAGGCCCTCGCCACCGCCGACGTACTCCGCAGGGGCGAAGTGCCGGTGGAGCTTGTCTCCATCACCGACGAGCCTTTCGTGGTGTCCTCGCACCGCGTGGCCGTGGGCGTGGACCAGACCTTTGACTTTTTCGCGCTGAACATAGACCGCGGCGGTACGGATGAGAAGGACGTGATGATATTTCCGGGCGGTATGCCCGGCACCAGGAACCTCGCCTCATGCGACATGCTGATGGAGATGATGCAGGAGCACTATGATGACGGCGGTACGGTTGCAGCCATCTGCGCCGCCCCCGGCCTCGTGCTCGGCCGCCTCAACGGCATCGACAGCAAGCGCGTGACCTGTTTCGACGGCTTCGAGGGCTACCTGCGCGAGGCGGGGGCCAGCTTCGAGCCGCGGCCGGCCATCACCGACGGCCGCGTCATCACCGGCCGCAGCGCCGGCCACGCCATAGCCTTCGGCCTTGAGATACTTAAGAAGATAAAGGGTGAGGAGAAGGCGGCGGAAGTCCGCCACGCCTTGATGCTCGAGACCATTTAGAAAGCTTACTGTTTCTTGCGGATGATCACGCGCTCGATGCGGCGCGGGACCGAAGTCATGATCTCATAAGGGATGGTGCCGAGGATGTCCGCCAGTTCGGAAACGGTGGGATCGGCGCCGAAGACCGTGACCGTATCGCCCGCCTTGGCGGGTACTCCGGTCACGTCCAGCATGCACATATCCATGCAGATATTGCCGATAGTCGGCACCCTGTGCCCGTTCAGGGAGAACGAAGCGCGTCCGCGGCCGAGATGGCGGTCTATGCCGTCGGCATAGCCGACAGGTATCGTGGCGATGACGGTCCCCTCAGGGGCTATATGCCCGAAACGACCGTAACCGATAGTCCCGTCCTGAGGGCCCAATGTCTTGATCTGCAGCACCTTCACCTTCAACGATGCCACCGGTGACAGACGCACGCCGGGCAACGAACTGATGCCGTAGATGCCAATCCCCAGACGGACCATGTCGAACTGGTATTGGGGAAAACGCTCGATGCCGGCAGAATTGAGGACGTGGTACATCGGCTTGTAGCCCAAAGATGCGGAAAGAGCGTCCGCGCCCGCCTTGAACATGCCTATCTGCCCCAGCGTGAAATCATCCGACTCCGGATCTTCAGCGGCCGCGAGATGGGAATAAACCGACTTCACCTTCACCCACGGGCAGTCCCTCAGGAAATCAAAAAGGTCCTGAAGCTCTCCCGGCATGAATCCCAGACGGTGCATACCTGTATCCAGCTTGATATGGATGGGGAAATCGCGGAGGCCGCGCGCCTCCAGGACCGCGCAAAGGGCCTTCAGCGTGTAAAGGTTGGGGATGCCGGGCTCCAGGCGATTGTCGATGATCTCATCGAAAAAATCCGTCCCGGCGGTAAGCACGAGAATGGGAAGGCTGATACCGGCCTGGCGGAGTTCGACGCCTTCAAGCGGCAGTGCAACCGCCAGATAATCAGCGCCGCAACCTTGCATCATCGCGGCGAACTCCACCGCTCCGTGTCCGTACGCGTTGGCCTTCACCAGGACAAGCAGCTTGGTGGAAGGCTCCAGGCGGGCGCGGAAGTATCGGTAGTTCTCCTGGCAGGCCGGAAGGTTGAGCTCCAGCCGCGAGAAATCATTTTCCGGATGCGGCATTCCAATATCGGGGTTACACAATCTGCAAAATTACAAAATTCGCCCACAATGACAAAAGGTCAGGTTTGAATAATAGGTGTGGAATTTGTATATTTGGACTCGGATTAAACTTTGAAGAAATGAATATCTGGTTCATAGTCATTGCCGTGATGGTGCTCAGCTTCATCATCCAGCAGACCCTGCAGAGCAGGTTCGCCAAATACTCTCAGATACCTACCCCCGGCAGGCTTACCGGGGCCGAGGTCGCCAGGAAGATGCTTGAGGACAACGGCATCACCAATGTCCGCATCACCAGTGTCCAGGGACAACTGACCGATCACTTCAACCCCGAGACCATGACGGTCAACCTCAGCGAGTCGGTCTACGGGCAGCGCAGCATCGCCGCCGCGGCAGTGGCCGCGCACGAGTGCGGCCACGTGCTGCAGCATGCCAAGGGCTACGCCCCGCTCAAGATGCGCACCGCCCTCGTGCCGGTCGTCAGTTTTGCCAATAAGACTGTACAGTGGATTATCCTCCTCGGAGTGCTCCTTATCAATATCACGCCTTCACTGCTGTGGCTTGGCATCATTCTGTTCGGAGCGACGACGCTCTTCAGCATCATCACCCTCCCGGTCGAGGTCAACGCCAGCCAGAGGGCCGTGGCATGGCTCAAGGAGTCGCGCATCGTCGACAGCGAAACGGCACCTATGGCCGCCGATGCCCTCAAATGGGCGGCGTACACCTATTTCATAGCGGCTATCGGATCGCTGGCCACCCTGCTATACTACATCGGGATGGCCCGGAGGAACTAGAAAAGCGTAGGATGGTTCTGGTCCAGGCCGGCAAGGATCCTCTCCATGATGGCCTGGCGGTAGAGCGCGGACTTAGCAGAAATCTTGAACTGGCGGCAATACTCGTCTATGGCTGCCAGTTCTTTTTCGTTCAGATAGATGACCTGCCTGTGGGTACGTCTGAGCGACGCCCGCTGCTTGTCCAGGAAGTCGGGAGACACGGCCGGGTTTTTCTTGCTGTTACGTTTCAAGGCTTTGCATGTATTGGTCAGTACATGCAAATATAACAATAATATTGAAAGGATTCAATATCAGAGAAATGAAATGTATTTCCCCTGGACGGTGCCCTTGCGGTCCATCTTCAGCGCGAACGGGAGCACTGAAAGGTCGAAGGTATCCAGCAGTTCCATACCGTTTTCCTCTGGGTTGACGAGAAGCACGCGGGCTCCCGGTTCCTTGGCAAATACACCCTGAACAGCATCCAGCTCCGCATCGCAGGAAGAGCAGCCCGGCGTATGGAAAAGGATATAGGAAGGATTGCCGCGAAGGCGGCGGAGATTGCGCGTCCGCAGCGCGGAAAGGTCGACAGGACCTTCTCCCTTCAACAGGACGCCACGCACCTTGACTTTCGGTATCCTGGAACCGACGGGAACCCTGTCGAGCAGGTCCATGCAGACTTCCGCAGGACGGACGATACGCTGCTGGTCCGAAGGAGATGACCACATGGCTGGATCACCCTTGACATACAGGGTGATGAAGGTATGGAGGGCGAGTTTGTATTCCTCTCCCGGAGTATCCATCAGATAATACATCATGTCTCCTAGCATGTGGCGGCACAGGACTGAGTCCGACCGCTCCAGCGCCCGGTCCTTGATGTACTGGGCCGTCTCGAGGATGTTGGCCGCACTCGGTTCACCATCTCCGAAGAGAGTGTCGAAAAGCTCCGTGGAAGGCTCCGCCCCATATTCGTATGGCTGCTCGAACAGCGTAGGAAGAAGCTTAGCGAGGGCTTCGGTATCAAGGGAACGTCCGACTATTATGCCGTTCCTGTCTATCAGCAGCATCTGTGGAGTCTGCAGGACTCCGTAAAGCACCTGGAAGTCGGACTCGAGCTCAGGATCCCATACATGATGTATCTTTACCGAAGGGCAGTCGATATCCCAACGGAAGGTGATGTAGTCCTGCCACTGCTCCTTGAACGCACCGGTATAAATGGCGTAGAACTCGAGGGGCACATCGACTTCCGGGAGGAAACCGTTCAGCCTCAACGTCTCAAGCTTGCACTTCGAACAGGAAGTATCGTAGAAGAACAGGACGCTGACTGCGCCTGCGGCGGGGGCAGGGACGGCAGAGCCGTCGATGTCACGCAGCGTGAGCGCAGGTGCCTCCATCCCTATCAGGGAACTCCGGTGGAACTGGGCGTAGATCTTGGCGTTCATCAGGTCGATGTCGCTGTACATCGCGACCTTGCCCGGGACGAACCAGTCGTCCACCATGTGGACGGCCACGGCTTCGTCACCCATGACCTTCGAACCGAGGAAATGGTCATATATGCGGACCGCGACGTACTGCTTCACGAGCGGGTCGTCGCAGCTCTCGAGCATGAAGTCGCACTCCCCTATCTTGACCTGTATGGGCTCGCGCTCCAGCGCGGCGAAATACTCGTCAAGACGCGAGTCAAGGGCGGCCGTCAAGGCCGAGTCCAGCGGCGCGGCGTCCTGCGCCTGCAGGCGCAGGGGCAGCAGCGCCACCGCCAGCAGCAATACCAGCGCCAGGCGTCTCATGACTGCGGAACTTCCGGAAGCACAACGCCTTCCGAGAGGAACAGGCTCGTATCACCCTTGTGCTTGAGGATGTCGCGTACTGCCGAAGAGGATATATGTGCGAACTCCTGCGCGGTCGGGATGATGACCGTCTCGATCTCCGGCGCGATGTGGCGGTTGGCATCGGCGATAGCGCGCTCGTTCTCGAAGTCGAGCATATTGCGCACGCCGCGCACAATGTGCTTGATACCGAGCTGACGGCAGGCGTCAACGGTCAGGCTGTCGTACTTGACAATCCTGACACCGTCAAGTCCGGCGACAGCCTGCCGGATGATATCCATCCTCTGGTCCATGTCGAAGAACCCGCGCTTGTCCTGGTTGATACCAACGGCCACGACCACCTCGTCGAACATGGTCAGGGCGCGTTTCAGGATATTGAGATGTCCTGCGGTAAAGGGATCGAACGATCCCGGGAAGAATGCAGTCTTTTTCATAATTGCCAATCGATGGGAGTTTTGCCCTGACGGGCGAGAATGTCGTTGGTGCGGGAGAAATGCCTGCATCCGAAGAAAGCTCCGCGTGCAAGCGGAGAAGGATGCGGCGCCTCCAGCACGTAATGGCGGGAAGTATCTATCAGCTCGCGCTTGGCGCGCGCGAAATTGCCCCAAAGGAGGAACACGACACCTTCGCAGTTGGCGTTGATGCAGCGAATGACCGCATCGGTGAACTCCTGCCATCCGATGGCGCTGTGCGAAGCCGGCTGCGAGGCGCGGACCGTTAGCACCGCGTTGAGCAGGAGGACTCCCTGGCGGGCCCAGCCCTCAAGGTTCGGCCTGCCGCTCATCCTGATACCGAGATCGTCCTCGATCTCCTTGAAGATGTTCCTGAGCGAGGGCGGGGCCGGGACCCCGTCCGGAACGGAGAACGACAAGCCCATGGCCTGGCCGTAGCCGTGATACGGGTCCTGGCCGAGGATCACGACCTTGACCTTGTCAAGGGGAGTGAGTTCGAACGCCCGGAAGATCTGTTTTCCGGGAGGATAGATGACCTGGCCGGCAGACTTCTCTGCATGCAGAAAACGGACAAGCTCCGCAAAGTAGGGTTTGTCGAACTCACTCTGCAGGGCTTGTTTCCAGCTTTGTTCTATTTTAACGTCCATCAGAAGATACTGTCTATTACGTCCTTGATAGTCTTTACATATACAAATGTAAGTCCTTTTACGTAAATATCCTTGATATCCTCTATATCTTTTCGGTTGTCCTCGGAGATAACTATGGTCGTGACTCCGGCACGCTTCGCCGCAAGGATCTTCTCCTTGATGCCGCCTACCGGCAGCACGCGTCCGCGCAGGGTCATTTCGCCCGTCATAGCGATGCCGCTCTTCAGGCTCTTGCCGCGCAGGGCGGACACCATCGAGCTGACCATCGTGATGCCGGCCGAAGGGCCGTCCTTGGGAACTGCGCCTTCGGGCACATGGACGTGTATGTCCTTGGTGGAGAACTCCTCAGGAGTGATCTCAGCGAGCTCGGGATGGGCCTTCAGGTACTGGTATGCAATGGTAGCCGACTCCTTCATCACGTCACCGAGATTGCCGGTCATCGAGAGGTTGCCCTTGCCTACGCTGACCTGACTCTCCACGAAGAGGATTTCGCCTCCCATGGAGGTCCATGCGAGACCTGTGACCACTCCGGGCATCTCGTTGCCCTTCTGCAGGTCGTGGAAATTAGTCGGCAGGCCGAGGTACTCCCTGAGATGCTCTGGCTTGATGACATGAGGATAATCCTCTCCAAGGGCTATCTTCTTCGCGGTCACGCGTGCGATCTTGGCGATCTGCTTCTCAAGGCCACGGACTCCTGACTCGTGCGTGTAGCTGTCGATGATGGCGGCAAGGCCGGGCTTGCTGATACGCAGCTCTTCCTTGCCGATACCGTGCTCCTTGAGCTGCTTGGGCAGCAGGTAGCGCTTGGCTATCTCGAGCTTCTCTTCGGCGAGATAACCCGTTACGTTTATCATCTCCATGCGGTCGAGCAGAGCCGGCTGTATGGTGGAGGTGCCGTTCGCAGTCGTGATGAACAGGACATTGGACAGGTCGTAGTCGATGTCCAGGTAGTTGTCATGGAAGGTGGAGTTCTGCTCGGGATCGAGGGCCTCCAGCAGAGCGGACGACGGGTCGCCCTTGAAGTCACTGGCGAGCTTGTCTATCTCGTCGAGGACGATGACGGGGTTGGAGGTTCCGGCCCGGCAGATGCCGTTCAGGATACGGCCGGGCAGGGCTCCGACATAGGTCTTGCGGTGGCCGCGGATCTCGGCCTCGTCATGCATTCCGCCGAGAGAGATACGGACGTACTTGCGTCCGAGGGCACGCGCCACGGACTTGCCGAGGCTGGTCTTGCCCACTCCCGGAGGACCGTAGAGGCAGAGGATGGGAGACTTCATGTTTCCCTTCAGTTTCAGCACGGCGAGGTATTCGATGATGCGGTCCTTGACCTTGTCAAGGCCGAAATGGTCGTCGTCCAGGACCTTCTGGGCATGCTTGAGGTCGAGGTTATCCTCGGAGGTCTCCCCCCACGGGAGGTCCAGCATGAACTGGATGTAGTTGTACTGGATGCTGTAGTCCGGGGAGCTGGGATTGTACTTCTCGAGCTTGGCCATCTCCTTGTCGAAGATCGCGCGCACGTCCGCGGACCACTTTTTGGTGTCCGCGCGCTGGCGGAACTTCTCGAAGTCGCCGGACTCGTCCATTCCGAGCTCCTCCTGGATGGTGCGGAGCTGGTTGTTGAGATAGTACTCGCGCTGCTGCTGGTCGATCTCGCCCTTGACCTTCTGGTTGATCTCCTGCTTGATCTTCAGGAACTCGACCTGGATGTCAAGGACGGTCAGGAGCTTCATGGCGCGCACCCTCAGGTCGTCGTACTGCAGCAGGTCGGCCTTGTCGGTGAAATTGTCCACCTCGATGGTAGTCGCGATGAAATTGACCAGGAACTGGAAATTGTCTATGGAACGGAGTGCGGACACGGCCTCCTTGGTCACGAAGGACGAGGCGCGGATGATGTATCCGGCCTTCTCCTTCAGCGAATCGGCTATCAGGCGGTTGTCGACGGCGTTCTCGTTGTTCATGAACTCGTCGAGATAGTGGACGCGCGCCACGACATAAGGCTCGTAGGCGAGGATTCCGTCCACGGAAATGCGCTTGAAGGCCTGGAGGATGGCAGTGAGAGTGCCGTCGGGCATCTCGAGCGTCTTGACGATCTTGACTACCGTGCCGTAAGGACTGAGGTCCTCGGCCTTGGGGTCTTCTACATTGACGTCAAGCTGCGGCACGGCACCGATGAAGAGACTGTTCTGTTCAGCCTCCTTGATGAGCTTGATGGACTTTTCGCGTCCTATCGTCACGGGATACACGGTCCCCGGGAAGATCACGGCATTCCTGAGGGTCAGGATGGGAAGCTTCTCAGGAAGGTCCGCTTCGTCGATCTTCATGGGGCCGTCGCCCTGCATTACGGGTATGATATTCACTCCGGAACCGCCCGGAAGCATGAATTCACCATTGAATTTGTCGTTGGTCATATGTTTAGTTTTCAAGCATAAAAGGGGATATCTGCCAATTTGGCAGACGGGTATCCTACAAGTTCGTTCACCATTATATAGTCAATCTCCATGCCATTCAACTGTCTGACAGTGAACTCCCGGCCTTTGGGCCGTTTTTTTCCTTTATGATTTTGATTATTAAAAAAATAAGTCTATTTTTGCACTCCCATAACGAAAAGTTAGGACATTTAATTTGTTTACTATATAAAATTCATTTATCATGACAAAGGCAGAAATCGTTAACGAGGTTGCGAAAGCAACTGGTATTGAGAAAATTGCAGTCCAGACCGTTGTTGAGTCTTTCATGGATTGCGTCAAGGATTCGCTTGCAAAGGGTAACCCGGTTTATCTTCGTGGCTTCGGTAGCTTCATCATCAAGCACAGGGCTCAGAAGGCTGCCCGCAACATCACCCAGCATACTACCATGACCATCCCCGAGCACGACATCCCTGCATTCAAGCCTGCTAAGGTTTTCGTTGCCGCCGTCAAGGAGAAATAATTAAAACTATTGGATTATGCCAAACGGAAAGAAACACAAGAGGCATAAGATGGCAACGCACAAGCGCAAGAAGCGTTTGCGCAAGAACAGACACAAGAAGAAGTAATCTTCCTGGTCTGCCATTTTAGCAGTCTGCTAATGAAAAGGGTCTGGCCGGACTGGTCCGACCCTTTTGTCATACTTTGAGAAACGTTCTTTAAAATGCAATTTCCTGATGGAAACTGAGAAAATCGAAAAAGACCTCATAGTCGACGTCGGTTCGAAGGAGGTCCAGATCGCCTTGATGGAAAACCACAGGCTGATCGAGCTCAACAAGGAATCCAGTCAGGGTCACACTTATTCGATCGGAGATGTCTTCCTCGGAAGGGTCAAGAAGGTCATGCCGGCGCTGAACGCCGCGTTCGTCGACATCGGAGACTCCAAGGAAGCGTTCGTCCACTATCTGGATCTCGGATTGTACTTCACCTCGTTCGACGAGTTCGTAAGGAAGTCCAACCCCAACACCGATCTGCACAAGCTTTATTCGAGCATTCCGATAGGGCCCATACTCGCGAAGGAGGGACACATCGAGGATGTGCTGAAAGTAGGGCAGATGATCATAGCCCAGATAGTCAAGGAACCCATCTCCACCAAGGGATCCCGGCTGACGGCGGAAATTTCATTGGCAGGACGCAACATTGTACTGCTTCCCTTCGCAGAGAAGGTGAGCATATCCCAGAAGATCTCTTCAAAGGAAGAGAAAAAACGGCTTGAAACGCTCGTCAGGAGCATTCTTCCCAAGAATTACGGAGCCATCATCCGTACCGCCGCGGAAGGCAAGAACGCCGCCGTACTGGTCGGAGAGCTGCGCTCGCTCATCGAAAAGTGGGAAAGCTCCTGGAAGAGGATCGCCAAGGACAAGGGTATAGGCCTGCTCTTCACGGAGTATTCCAAAACCACCACCATCCTCCGGGACCTTCTGAACGAAACGTTCACCAACGTACATGTGAACGACGTCAAGATCTACGAGGAAACAAAGAAGTATATTTCCCTGATCTCTCCGGAGCAGGAGAAAATCGTCAAACTCTACGAAGGCAAGGAACCGATCTTCGACCATTTCGAAGTCAGCCGCCAGATCAAGAGTTCTTTCGGGAAGGTGGTCCCGATGAAGCAGGGAGCCTACCTGGTGATAGAGTCTACGGAAGCCCTCAACGTGATCGACGTCAACAGCGGCACGAGGGCCAAGACCACGGACCAGGAAGAGAACACCTTCGAGGTGAACAAGCTCGCAGCGGAAGAGATCGCACGTCAGCTCAGGCTGCGCGACATGGGAGGCATCGTGATCGTGGACTTCATCGACATGGCGTCGGGAGAGCACCGCAACAGCCTCTTCAAGCACATGCAGGAGCTCATGGACAAGGACAGGGCCAAGCACAACGTGCTGCCCCTCACCAAGTTCGGACTGATGCAGATCACGCGCCAGCGCATACGCCCGGCGATCCAGATCAACACGGCCGAGATCTGTCCCCTCTGCCACGGCACGGGCAAGATCACATCGAGCGCCGTCATAGACGAGCAGATCGAGCGCGACCTCGCGGAACTTGTCCGGGACAACGGCCTTAGGTCCATCACCCTGAAAGTGAGCCCTATACTGGGAGCCTACCTGACACGGGGACTTTCGTCCTTCGTCAGCAAATGGAGAAGGAAGTACAAATGCAAGGTTAAAGTCAGCGAAAGCAACGACTTCACCGTCCTGCAATATGAATTCTACAAGGAGAATGGAGAGAAGCTCTTTTAGAGCTCCTCTCTTTTTTCTTGGGTATATGCCCGCCACTTGGCGATGAGGGCCTGCATGTCGGCGGGAATGGGCGCCTCGAAACGGATGCGCTCGCGGGTGCGGGGATGCGTAAAGCCCAGGACCGCCGCGTGCAGCGCCTGGCGCGGACAGAGCTCGAAGCAGTTCTGTATGAACTGGCGGTATTTGGCGTAGATGGTGCCCTTGCGTATCTCGGTGCCGCCATAGCGCTCGTCGCCGAAGAGCGGATGGCCGATAGATGCCATGTGCACGCGTATCTGATGCGTGCGGCCGGTCTCCAGGCGACACTCGATGACCGTCACGAAGCCGAAGCGTTCCAGGACGCGGTAATGTGTCACAGCGTGCTTGCCTTTCTCAGGATCGTCGTAAACACGGAAACGCAGGCGGTCGTTGGGATCGCGGCCGATATTGGCGTCTATCGTCCCTTCATCCTCCTTGATATTGCCCCAGACGACGGCTACGTAGACGCGGTCGATGCTGTGCTCGAAGAACTGTTTCGCGAGATTGAGCTGGGCCTCGTCATTTTTGGCCACGACCAGCAGGCCGGAGGTATCCTTGTCGATGCGGTGTACAAGTATGCCCATGCGCTCATCCTCGGCCTCGGGGCCCTGCGAGATGCCCAGATGGAACGCAAGCGCATTGATGAGAGTGCTCTCATAATGACCGTGGCCCGGATGGACGACCATGCCTGCCGGCTTGTTCACCATCAGCACGTCGTCATCCTCGAACACTATGTCGAGGGGGATATCCTGAGGGACGATCTCAAGGCCGCGGCGGCGGTAAGGCATGACGAAGCTTATCACGTCCTCCGGCCTGACGATATAGTTGGCCTTTACGACCTTGCCGTTCACCTGGACGTACTGTTCCTTGATGGCGCACTGGATGCGGTGTCGCGAAGTGTCCTCCATGTGTGAGGACATGTATTTGTCCACGCGCACGGGCTCCTGCCCCCTGTCTACTACAAAGCGGAAATGCTCGAACATACCCTGCTCCTCGTCGCCGGGGAGGAGGTCCTGGCCCTCATCGGGAAGGATGTCCAGCTCGTCGTCGGGAAAGTCGGCCATGGCTGTTATTTAGGGATGCGCTCGGGATCTACCGTGAGGTACAAAGAAACGGAAGAGCCCATGAGGGAAGGAGCGGAAGAGGCTCCCGGACTCTGGCGGTATACGACGGAATTGATGCTGTCGCTGTAGTTACGGACACTCTCGTCAAATATCAGACTGCTGATATTCAAGGAGTTCTCGTGTATGACATCCACGGCACGGATATACTTCATGCCCCTCACGTTGGGCACATAGGTGCGGTTGTCCGACCCGTTCAATCCTACGACGAGGTCGATGTCCGACCCGCTCTCGACGCTGCTGCCGGGCCGGACATCCCGGCCGCGCTGCTGCTGCTTAAGCACGTTGTTGGTAGCGATATCGTCCACATATACAAGCTTGCCCAGATTGAGGCCTCGGGAAGAAAGCTCGGCCTTGGCCTGGCGCATGGAATAGCCGACAAGGTTGGGCATGGTGACCTTCTTGGGCACGGTAGCATTGATGGTGAGCATGATCCTGCGACCTTTCTTGACACTGGCGCCGGCAGCGGGATTCTGCTTGTAGACGGCGCCCTTGGCCATGCCGCGAACATAGATGGAGTCCACGACATCGATGCGGACGCCGGTGGAATCGGCCACGCGGTCCGCCTCGCGGACGCTGAGACCGACCATGTCGGGGACTTCGATGACCTTGCCGTGGTGGGTGAATATCCCGAGCAGGACATTGGCCAGGAGTGCAAGAGCCACGAAGAACAGCACCGCTCCGAAGATGTTCTTCAGGAACCAGAATTTCTTGGTATTGGTAGTTTCTTCCATGCTTGACTTGTAATCAAACGCAAAGTTACAAATAATTCATTATATTTGTTCATGTCCATTTATTGAAAAGACATGCTCCGAAACAACAGCCCCATGGCAGCGCTCATGCTGGCCTTCGCAGTCCTTATGAGCCTCCCCTGGCTCATACCACATACCGGATTCCTCGCCCTTTTCGGCTTCGTCCCCCTGCTCATGATGGAACGCTACGCCACCACACATGGCATCAAGCGCTTCTGGATGTGGCATTACGGGGCATTCGTCCTCTGGAACGCATTCACGACCTTCTGGGTATGCTGGGCCACCGTCGGCGGCGGTGTCTTCGCCGTCCTTGCCAACGCCCTCCAGATGTCGGTCATATTCGGGCTTTTCCGCCTGTCGAAAAAGAAGTTCAAGGGAGCTCTCCCCTATCTCTTCCTTGCCACGATGTGGATAGCATGGGAGCGTGCGTATTTCAGCGCGCAGATATCCTGGCCATGGCTGGTGCTGGGCAATGCTTTCGCCCGTTCCACCGGCCTTGCCCAATGGTATGAATACACCGGCGCGCTCGGAGGATCGCTCTGGATTTGGACGTGCAACCTTGCACTGTTCGGCTTCATCACAGCGCTGCATGACGGCCGGACGGAGCGATGGAACGCCAAGGCGCGCATCGCCTCCGTCGCAGGGCTCCTGCTGGTGTTCATCGGGCCGGCAGTCACTTCCGCCGTCATTGGCGGACGCTACAAGGAAGTATCCGAAGGCAGCCTGGACGTGCTGGTCTGCCAGCCCAACCTCGATCCTTACCAGAAATTCGAGTTCCTGAACCAGAACCAGCAGAACGCCATCCTGATGGAAGTGGCCGAGGAGGGACTGGCCGGACACGTGTCCGGCTCTCCCCTGCTAGTAGTCGCCCCCGAGACATTCACAAACGACATCGTCGTTGGAGAATATGAGACCAGTCCCACCTGGAGGCGCTTCGTCCAGTTCCTGAACGAGCATCCCGGCACGGAGATACTTTTCGGGGCGTCATCGCGCGAATACTATCCCGATGCGGAACCCAGGGATCCCTGCGACTTCAAGATCGACCAGGGAGGCTGGATCCAGAGGCACAACTCCGCCCTCGACCTCAAGGCCGACGGCACTACAGAGATATTCCATAAGAGCCGGCTGGTCGTCGGTACGGAGATGACCCCCTTTCCAAAGGTCATACTCCCCCTTGCACGTTTGCTCAACACCGGCATTGGACGCTGCGTCGGACAGCCCGAAGTCACACTCCTGCATGCCTTCGGCATCCCATACGGCTGCGCCATCTGCTACGAATCGGTATTTGGAGAGTACTGCACCGAGTATGTCAGAAAGGGAGCCAAGTTCCTGACCGTCATCACAAATGACGCCTGGTGGGGTAATACACCGGGCTACAGGCAGCACCTGAGCTATTCGGCCCTGCGGGCCATCGAGCTCAGGCGCGATATCGCCCGCTGCGGCAATACCGGCATCTCCTGCTTCATCGACCAGAAAGGCCGCATCCTCGAACGCGGCCCGTGGTGGGAAAAGGCAACCCTGGAGGGAAGCGTCAACTTCAACTCCAGGGTCACATTCTTTGCCGAAAACGGAGACATCACAGGCAGGATCTGCACCTTCGTATTCCTTCTCTTCCTGCTGGCGCTCCTCGTGCGTTTCCTTATCAGGAAATAACTACCTCACTTTAGCGACGAGATTGCTGATCATATGCAGCTGGTCCGGAATGCGGATATGCTGCGGGCACTTGGGCAGGCAGGCGTTGCAGTCGATGCAGGCGTCGGCGCTTCCAGCTCCCAGATCCTTGAAAGCCTTGAGGAAGACCTTGCGGTTCTGTTTGAATTCCTTTCCGGGATGCGTGGGATCAGGGATCCTGAGCTCGTCGCTGGCAGTATTGAACACCTTGAAATTGCCGGGGATGTCGACTCCGTTGGGGCAAGGCATGCAATACGAGCAGGCAGTACAGGGGACATGGACATTGGACTTGTAAAGGTCGGCGATGGTCTGCATGTAGTCCATCGCCGTCTGGTCGAAAGGCTTGAAGTCGGTAAACAATGCGACGTTCTCCTTGAGCTGGTCCATATTGGACATGCCGCTCACGGTGACCATCACGCCCGGCAGAGAGCCGACGAAAGTGAGGGCGTTGCCGGCCGGGCTGAGGCCCGGATGACGCTCGGCCATCCTGGCCTTGAGGGCGTCGCTGACATTGGCAAGGGCGCCTCCCTTGACGGGCTCCATCACGAGGACGGGGATGCCGCGCTCGACGAGGATATTGTAGAGGGTCTCCGATGCTGCCTTCTCGCTCTCGGTAGGGCCGGAGTCACCATCGATCTCCTTCCAGTCGACATAGTTGAGTTGGATCTGGACGAAATCCCACTCAGAAGCGTCGAGGATCTTGGGCAACGCAGCGTTGTTGCCGTGGAACGAGAATCCCAGATGCTTGATGCGGCCGGCAGCCTTCTGCTCCTTGAGGTAGTCGAGCACGCCGTTGTTGAGGAAACGAGACTCAAGCTCGGAGTAAGAGGAAACGGCATGGCAGAGGAGGAAATCGACATAGTCCACCTGAAGGTTCTTGAGCGAGCGCTCGAACATCTCCTTGGCGCCGTCGAGGGTCGGAGAATTGCCGGGGCCGAAGGCGAAGTTGGACATCTTGGTGGCTATCATGTAGGACTCGCGCGGATGCCTGCTGAGGGCATTGCCAGTGACGACTTCGGACTCGCCGTAGGCCGGCGCCGTGTCGAAGTAGTTGACACCGTGGGCGATCGCATAGTCGATCATCTCGTTTACGGCCTCCTGGTCCAGACGGCCGCCGTGACCGCCACCACCGCCAGGAAGCGAAGGCAGGCGCATGCAACCGAGGCCGAGGAGGCTCAGCTCGCAGCCCAAGCTGTCCCAACGGCGGGTATCCACCTTGGACCCTTCGGGTGCATCAGGCATGGGGGTGAAACTGACCCCGGCGGCAGCCTTCGAGCCGCCGCGGGAAGCGCAGGCCTGCATAAGCGTACCTGCGGAAGCGAGACCGACTCCGACAAAGAACATGTCCTTGATGGCCTCGCGGCGCGTAATCTTCTTGCTCATCTTGACGTTCAATTCATTGATTATGCAAATATAAAAAGAATCCGTGACACGGAATTACCCGTTTCACGGATTCTTTTACCAATATTTCGTAAAGACTAGAACATCGGGGGCATTCCACCGCCCATCATGCCGCCGCCCATTCCACGGCCACCGCCCATTCCGCCGCGGCCGCGCTGTCCTCCGAAGGAGTTGAAGCGCCAGGTGAAGGCTACGATGACATAACGGCCAAGGGAGTTCGTGAAGGACTCGGTATAATTGGTACCGTTGGTGCTGACGGAGAAGTTTTTGGTCTGGCCAAGGAGGTCATATCCGCGCAGAGAGAGGGAAGCCTGGTTCTTGAAAAGGAGCTTCTCGATCTCCATATTCCAAAGGAGAGTATTACCGGGATTGGTCTCGAAACCGTTGTACCACATATAGTTCACGTCAGTATCGAAGGTGATGCCGGGGAGCTCCCAGTTCCAGGTGAAGGAACTTGTCGCAGCGTTACGGAACGTCGAACTTGTGACGGACTGGTCGACATAGGTCCTCTGGTAGTTGGTGCTGGCACCGATGCGGAAGTCGAAGTCATCGGCACGCCAGGTAAAGGTGATGCGCTCGTTGGCACTCAGGGACGTATTGGACTGCAAGATGAAATCCTTGCTGTGGCTTATATCGCTGTAGTCATTGAGGAATGCAGCATAGTTGAAGTCAGAAAAAGTATTGTCGCTGAAGTACTTGGTCACATCGATATTGTTTCCGGTATAGGAATAGTTGCGGGATCCGTTGATACCGGTCTGGGTGGACAGGGTGAACCTGGTCGTGAAGATAGGATTGTTCGTAGTGAGGTTGATGCTGCCGTTGTAGGTGTCATGGCCATTGAAAGGCATTGTGAAGACATATCCACCTTCAAGAATCATCTGGGCATTCACGATAGGGTTCTGGACCATACCGGCATTGAAGCGGAGGTTGGCGGACGAGAACTTCTGGCGGTTGTTGAAACGGAATTCACCGTTGATGTTGTGCGAGAAGTAAGGAGCCAGGGAAGGATTACCAAGCGAAACGTTGATAGGGTTGGAGTTGTCAGGTACAGGCATCAACTGAGAGATGCTCGGCTGGCTGGAGTTACCGCGGTAGAAGAAGCGGACGTTCAGATAGTCGTTGGCATCCCAGATAATCTGGGCATTAGGAGACCAGTTGTAAACCGTGAAAGTGGTATCGATCTGATATGCTGCCCTGGTAGTGGCATTGTGGGTCCTGGTAGGACGGAGGCTTGCACCGACCTGGGCACGTAGATAGTCACCCTGATAGAGGAGGTTGGCTCCGATGCTCTGGTTCACGTAGTCGTTCAGGATGCTGTTGGAGTAGCTGGGGTCGAATATCTCACCCGAGGGGATATAATCGTGCTTTTCCGGAGTGAAGCCGTCATTGCTTCCGCTGTTGTAAACGTTCTTCTCAGAAAGGGAGTGATTCCATCCGTAGGAGTAGTTTCCCTCCACGTAGAAGTAGTTGCCGAGAGGCTCGGTGTATGTAGCGGTGGCATTGATGGATGCCTGCTTGCTGGTCTGATCGTTCCTCTGGTTCACAATAGTGGTACGGTAATCACTCGTTCCCATAATGAGGGAGTTCGTCAAGGATTGGGTGAATCCGTCAGTAAGGCTGTTGCTGAGGTTATACCTGACGTTCACAGTAAGGGTACGGCCGGGGATGACGATGCGCTGGCGGTACATAAGATTACCGGAGGCACTGTAGTTCTTGGTACTGGAACTGTTCCAGCTGTCGCTTTGATTCTGATCCACCAGACCGTAATTATACTTGTCGTATGGAGAGTAATCCCACTGCGTGGAAGAACTGCTGACAGACTCCGAACCGGACGTCCTGTAGCTGAACTGAGGCTGGAAGATGAGGGATGCACTGGGGCTGAAAGTATGCTCGATACGCATGCTTATGCTGTGTCCCTGGCTGTCGGAGAGGGATTTGCTGTTCCTCCTCGTGATCGCGTCATAACCAAGCTTTTCAAGATGGTTGTTATTGTAGGTGCTGGACTGGGAGTCGGAGTTGCTGCCGTTGAAGCTGTAGTTGCCGCTGGCTTCCATCTTGTCGTCGAAGAGGTTGAAGCCGAGGTTGGAACCGAGCATGTAGGAGCTGGTGACACCACCGCCGAAGCCGCCCATGCCGCCGCCCATCATGCCGCCCATGCCGCCGCCCATCATGCCGCCCATGCCGCCACCACCGAAGCCCATGCCGCCGGCGCCGTTGTTGGCGTTACCGATGACGAAGATCTGGGTGCCGTTGGTGAAGTTGCCGAGGAAGAGGTTACCCTGGTAACGATAATCATCATAATTGGTAAGAGCGGAGACGTTGTTGCTCGAATTGGGAGCAGCGGTGGAAGGGATGTCGTGTCCGACACCTGCGGTGATGTTGGCCATGAGGCCGCTCATGGTACCGCCAACGACGGAGAGGTCGAGGACTGTCTCCTCCTGGCCGTCATCTATACCGGTGAACTCGGCCTGGTCGGACTTCTTCTGAACGACCTTGACCTTCTCGACGAGCTTGGCGGGAATGTTCTTCGTGGCGATCTGGGGATCGTCCATGAAGAAGGTCTTGCCCTCCATGTACACCTTGGTGACGGTCTGTCCGTTGACGACGATGGAGCCGTCATCGTTGACCTCGACACCGGGGAGCTTCTTCAAAAGGTCCTCGAGGACATCGCTCTCAGTGGTCTTGAAGGCAGTAGCATTATACTCGATAGTATCTTTCTTGATGGTGACTGGAGCGCCTACGTCAGTGACTTTAGCGGCCTCGAGCATCTCGCGGTCAAGCTCGAGCTTGACATCGCCGATGGAGACGTTCTCACCCTTGACGGTGATCTCCTTCTCATATTTGAGGTAACCCATCATCTCGGCAGCGAATACATAGGTGCCGTCCTTGACGCCGGAGAGGGTAGCGGTACCCTTTTCTCCGGTAAGGGTGTATTTGGCGGGATCGGAAGATCCCTTGGGGGTTACGGAAACTGTTGCGTAGCTGACCGGCTCATTGTTGGATGCGTCGATAAGGGTGACGCTCACTGAATGCGTGGACTGTGCGGATGCAGACGCTGCCAGCATCATGCTGAACAGGGCCGTCAGGACAAAAATCAGACTTCTTTTCATATAATTGGATTGTTGTTATTCAAAAAACACATCCTCTTAGACAGAAAAGGATGTGGCCGGTTTAATCCCCGAAGGAACTTTTTTTAAAATTTTTACAATAATATAGGTATCGCCTATTTCTTGATCCTCCCGGGGTTCGCGGCAAGGAACTTTTCCCACGAAGAAGACGAGCCGGAACCCGCCAGCGGACTTGATGTCTGGTAGTAGTGGCAGAGGGCTATGGCTAGCGCGTCGGTAGCGTCGAGATACTTGGGATCCAGGTCCACGCCCAGGGTCTTGCCGACCATGGTCTCGACCTGTTCCTTGGACGCGGCGCCGTTGCCGCAGATGGCGATCTTGGCCTTGCGCGGCGCATACTCGGCGACGGGGATGCCCGCCTCCGTCGCCGCGATGATGGCCGCGCCCTGGGCCCTGCCCAACTTGAGGATGACCTGGGCGTTCTTGCCGTAGAATGGCGACTCTACGGCCATCTCGGCAGGCTCATGCACGGCGATGAGTTCCTTCACTCCGGCGTTGATGTTCGCCAGCTTCTCGAAGGGATCGGAGATCTTGCGGAGGTCGAACACCCCCATCGTGACATAGTGGGGACCCTTAGCATCAATGGAAATGACCCCGAAACCAAGTATGTTGGTTCCGGGATCTATTCCAAGTATGATCCTCTCTTTAGTCAATCCTGTCGAATCCGGTGTAGGAACGGAGGACCTCAGGGATGATGATGCCGTCCTCGGTCTGGTTGTCCTCGAGCAGGGCGGCGACGACGCGCGGAAGCGCGAGCGAGCTGCCGTTCAGGGTGTGGCAGAGCTGAGTCTTGCCGCTCTCGTCGCGGTAGCGAAGGTGCAGGCGGTTGGCCTGGTAGGTCTCGAAGTTGGAGACGGAAGAGATCTCGAGCCAGCGGCCCTGGGCGGCGCTCCACAGCTCGAAGTCGTAAGTGATGGCCGAAGTGAAGGACAAATCGCCGCCGCAGAGGCGGAGGATCCTGTAGCGCAGGCCGAGCTTGTTCACGATCTCCTCCACGTGGGCGACCATAGCGTCGAGAGCGGCATAGCTGTTCTCGGGCTTTTCGACGCGGACGATCTCCACTTTGTCGAACTGATGCAGGCGATTCAGGCCGCGGACGTCCTTGCCGTACGAGCCAGCCTCGCGGCGGAAGCAGGGAGTGTAGGCGGTCAGGGCCTGCGGCAGTTCGTCATTCTGGAGGATGACGTCACGGAAAATGTTGGTGACGGGCACCTCGGCGGTCGGGACCATGTAGAAGTCATCGAGGTTGGCGTGGTACATCTGGCCTTCCTTGTCGGGAAGCTGGCCGGTACCGAAGCCGGAAGCGGCATTGACCATGACGGGCGGCTCGACCTCCTTGTATCCGTCGGCGGTGTTGACGTCGAGGAAGAAGTTGATGAGTGCCCTCTGGAGCTTGGCTCCCTTGCCCTTGTATACGGGGAATCCGGCGCCGGTGATCTTCACACCGAGGTCGAAGTCGATGATGTCGTATTTCTTGCAGAGCTCCCAGTGCGGGAGGGCGTTCTCCGGAAGATTGACTTCCGGGCCGCCCATCTTGACGACGAGGTTGTCCTCGGCGCCCTTTCCCTCGGGAACCAAGTCGCAGGGGATGTTGGGCAGGAGGACAATCTTCGCATCGAGCTCCCTGGTCACTTCGTCGGACTCTTCGAGGAGCCGGCCGGAGCGGGCCTTCATCTCGGCCACTTCGGCCTTGGCGGCCTCGGCCTCGGCCTTCAGGCCCTGCTTCATGAGTTTGCCGATCTCACCGGCCTTAACCCTCTGCTGCGACAGGATGGCGTCGCTCTCGGTCTGGAGGGCGCGGCGGCGGGTGTCGAGCTCAAGCACGCGCTCCACGATCTCGCGCGCATCGAAATTCTTGATGGCAAGCTTCGCGATCACTTTCTCGGGATCGTCGCGGAGCATCTTAAGTGTCAGCATATCTTTGTTCGTTTATAATCGGATAAAACAAAAGAGGACTTACACCACTCTCGAAGTGCAGTCCTCTCTTATGCCTTGGCAAACCCTTCGAGATTAGTTCTCAAACGGGATGACTGATACGTAGGATTTGTCAGCTTTCTTCTTGGTGAACTTCACGGTACCATCCACGAGAGCATACAGGGTATGATCCTTGCCCATACCGACGTTGCGGTCGGGATTGTGGACAGTGCCTCTCTGACGGACGATGATATTGCCGGCCTTTACGACCTGACCGCCAAACTTCTTGAGACCCAGGCGCTTGCTCTGAGACTCACGACCGTTCTTAGAACTTGATTGACCTTTCTTGTGTGCCATAATTCGTTCTCTTTTAAGCGATAGCGTTAATCTGAATCTTGGTCAGCTTCTGGCGATGTCCGTTGCACTTCTGGAAGCCCTTGCGGCGGATCTTCTTGAAGACGAGGACCTTGTCGGCCTTGGCATTGTCATCCAAAACAGTGGCCTTGACCACCGCACCATCTACGTAAGGAGTACCGACCTTGACACCCGCGTCACCAGCGACGAGGAGTACCTTGTCGAACTCTACATCAGCACCATTCGCAGCCGCGAGGCGGTTGACGAAGATCTCATTGCCAGCCTCTACCTTGAACTGCTGGCCTGCAATTTCTACGATTGCGTACATAACAAACTTTATAAAAAGTTTCGACCGTAAGCGTCCGTTCTCAAAACGGCTCTTTTTCAGTGGCTTAGCGGCCATAACAAATTTTGGGACTGCAAATTTAGCGTTTTTAGTCCATTCTGCAAAATATTTTGCTAATTTTGCATGGAAACAAATTTGTTAAGTCATGGAGTCTCCGTTCATATACAACAAGTACGTCACCGGCAAGAACTTCATCGGCAGGAAGGGCGACATCACTATCCTGGGCAATCTCATAGGCGCAGGAGAGAATGTCTCGATTTACGAGCCTCCCCGCAGCGGCAAGACTTCCGCCATCCAGCAGGCATTCTTCAACATGCGCATCCAGGGCAAGCGTTTCGCCATCGCCGAAGTCAACATGACGGCGACGAGGAGCATCGGCCAGCTGCTGCTGCAGATAGGGGACTCTTGCATCCGCGCCTTCGCCTCCACTCCCGGGGAGTTCGCGGACATCGCCGGAAGGCTCCTGCAGGGCACCCACCTCGTATTCGACCCCCAGAGTTACGCCGAGACCGACTCCATCCTCTCCCTTACCTGGGACGTTGATGACGAGGACATCCGCGCCATATTCCGTCTCCCCTACAGGCTCGCCGCAGAGAATTCCATGCGTCTGTTCGTTATAATCGACGAGTTCCAGAACGTTAACCTCACTGAAAACGGCGACAAGATCTGCAAGATACTCGAGTCCGTCATGAAGGAAGTGCGGGAAGTGGGATCGCCCCTGTGCTCCTTCCTCCTCTGCGGCTCGCAGGTCAACGCCATGAAGGAGATCTTCGAGCACAGGCGCTTCTTCTATCGTCAGGTGGAGCATTTCGCCCTTGGACCGGTGGAGGACAAGGAGATCATCGAGCACATCGTCAAGGGATTCCTCGCCAGCGGAAAGGTCATCGACCGCGACCTGCTCCTTGGCGTTTGCAAGCTTTTCAAGGGACACCTTTGGTATATCAACCATTTCATCTCCATCTGCGATTCACTTTCAAAGGGTTACATCATGGAGCCCGTCTTGCTCGACTCGCTTTCGATGATCCTGGCCGTACACGAGCCGCGCTTCGCGGCCACCATGTTCGACCTGACGACCTACCAGGTGAGCCTGCTGCGCGCCGTCGCCGAAGGGCACACCAAGTTCAGCACCTCCGAGGTCATCGCCAAGTACGGCCTGAACTCTTCCGCCAACGTACGCCGCCTCAAGGACGCGCTCTGCAAGAAGGAGATCCTGACCTTCGACGAGAAGGACGAGCCGCACATCCTCGACCCCCTCTTCGAGTATTGGGTGAAGAAGTATTATTTCGACATAAAGGACTGATACCATGAAGGAAAAGATAGCAGTGCTCACCGGCGCCGGCGTCAGCGCCGAGAGCGGACTGGGGACCTACCGCGACAACGGAGGGCTCTGGGACAATTACGATCCGATGGAGGTGGCGTCCATCGAAGGCTGGTACCGCAACCGCAAGCTTGTACTGGATTTCTACAACATGCAGCGCGCCAAGCTGCGCGACGCGCAGCCCAATGCCGCGCATCTGGCGATAGCCGCCCTTGAAGACAAATACGACGTCACTGTCATCACGCAGAATGTCGACAACCTCCATGAAAAAGCCGGCAGTACGCGTGTCATCCATCTGCACGGAGAGGCGACCAAGGTGCGCCCGGAGAACGGAGTCTATGACGAAAGCTACAGCGAGCGCGAGGTCATCGACGTCGGATACGAGCCGGTCAACCTCGGCGACAAGGCCCCGAACGGCAGCCAGCTGCGCCCGCACATCGTATTCTTCGGCGAAGCCGTCCCCAAGATCGAGCGCGCGATTGACATCGTGTCCGCCGCCGACCTGCTCCTGATCGTCGGCACCTCGATGCAGGTGTACCCGGCGGCGGGCCTTTACCGCTACGCCGATCCCAAGACTCCAATATACGTCATCGACCCGGCCGACATGCCCCTGCACGACGCGCGGATCACTCATATCAAGGAGGTTGCGACCAAAGGAATGGAGAAATTCACAAAAATTTTGGAAGAAAGATAATTTGTGCTACCTTTGCAGTCCGCAAATAAAAAGGAGGTGATAAAAGCATGATTATAGTTCCCATCAAAGAAGGCGAAAACATCGAGAGGGCCCTCAAGAAATTCAAGAGGAAGTTCGAGAAGACCGGTGCCGTCCGTGAGCTCCGTTCCCGCAAAAACTTTGCGAAGCCGTCCGAGAAGAAGCGCATCGCCAAGCAGAAGGCTATCTATGTACAGCATCTGCGTCTCATGGACGAGCAGTAATCCTGGCTTTTCCCCATATAGATGTCCGGCCAGCAGTGGCCGGACATTTTTTTACGCGGGTGTGTTGTAATTGGTAGCCAAGCCAGACTTAGGATCTGGTGCCTCGTGCGTATGGGTTCGAGTCCCTTCACCCGCACCTCTGGCCGGTTCCCTTTCGGGGACCGGCCTTTTTCGTGCTGGGTGCCCTAGACGGTCCAAGATGTGGACCGTCTAGAGCAAAAACGCCCTAAAATGCTTTAGACGGTCCAAAATTTGGACCGTCTAAAGCAGTATGACTGATTATTTGCCTATATTAGCGATATGTATCAGGAACTGCTGAGATATTCACTTGGAAAGGGAGCGGAGGCCTTCACTACACGGAGGGACTCGGCCCTGCCGTATCCGGTCATCCAGGGGCATCAGGTACACGGAGACAGGATCGCTGTCATAGATAAGCCTGGCCTGACGAGGGCGGACTTGGAAGGATACGATTCTTTCATCTGCAAGCTTCCCGGTGTAGCAATAGGGGTCAGGACGGCCGACTGTGTCCCGATACTCCTTTACGATCCTGTCCAACGCGTGGTAGCAGCAGTCCATTCAGGTTGGAAAGGAACAGTATTAAAGATCTCTCTGAAGACTATCCGCCTCATGGAAAGAGATTTCGGATGCCGCCCTGCGGATCTCCGGGCCATCATCGGTCCCGCTATCGGTCCAAACAGTTTCCAGGTAGGACCGGAAGTGGTGGACAAGTTCAGGAACACCGGTTTTCCCATGACTCAGATCTGGTCTTTCCGCGGCGAAAGCGACGGGAGCCCAATGTCGGGTGGACATCATATCGACCTGTACACAGCTAACAGGTGGATACTTGAGGAAAGCGGAGTCAGGGATATCCAAGTGTTTGATATCGATACCTTTACCGACACGTCATTCTTCTCCGCCAGGCGCGAAGGAACCGCTTGCGGAAGGAACATCAACGCAATACGGCTTATATGAGACTGGCTCAGAAGATACGCCTTTCAGGAAAGTATGGCAGGATGTACTACATCGTGGCCGGCATCATCAATGTCGCATGTGCCGTTTACATCCTGTTCTGGCCCATGAGCACCCCAATGGTACTCTTGGTCAAGCTTCTGAGCATACCTGTGATGGCATATCTGCTCCTTACCATAGCAACACGGGAAAAGGCATATTTCTTCCTCAACCTGGGATTCAGCCGGAGCGAATACAGGTTTATCCCCATCGCTGTCGACGCTTTGGCTTTCGTGCTTCTGGTCATCCTTTCAATCTCCCTGTCCCATGTCATCATCCCCGCATAACAACCTCCTGGTGGACAGCGTGCGGCTGGCTTTCGGCTCACACCTGGTGCTGAGCGGAGCCTATCTCACGTCCGTTACGGGGAAGGTTACGGGGCTGTTCGGCCGCAACGGATCCGGGAAGTCATGCCTGTTCAAGTGCATCATGGGCAACATCAAACCCCAGCAAATGTTCATTAGGGTCAACGACGATCCCGAGACGGACCTCAGGCACATAGGCAGGTATGTCAGATACCTGCCGCAGACACCGCTCATCCCGTCGAACATGACGCTGGAAGAGGCATTCAATCTATATAAGGTTGACTATGAGGGGCTTGTACAGAATTTCAACCGCTTTCACCGTTACCATTTCAAGACGCCAGGGGAACTTTCCGGCGGAGAGACACGTGTCGCGGAAATGTACATGGTATTGATGTCGGACGTACCATTCTGCATCCTGGACGAACCCTTCGCCCAGATTGCTCCAATCCATGCGGAGAAGATGAAGGAACTGATAGCGGAACAAAAGGAAAAGAAAGGGATCATCGTATCCGATCATCTCTACAAGGCTATCATCGAAGTCGCGGACGATCTGTTCGTGATCGACGGAGGATATACCAGCCAGATCCACAGCCATGAGGACCTGGTCAGGCACGGATACCTCTCCGGATAATCATCAGAGTAAATCGAGGATCTGCCTGACGGACGTCAGGTGGTAGCGGGCGGGGATGCCCTGGAGGCCGCGGCCCTGCCAGTCGGCCAGGGCGAAGTCGCAGCCCGCCCCGTTCGCACATTGGAAGTCGTGCATCGTGTCGCCGATATAGATGCATTCTGACGGGTCGGCACCACCGGCCTTGGCCATGTAAACAAACATGGGATCGGGAAGGGGTTTGTGTCCTTCGCTGTCCTCGGCGCAGACGATATGGTCTATGTATTTGACCAAGGCCCGCATGTGTACATCCTTATCGAACTCATAGTGGCTGCGGGAGGTCACGCAGCCCGTCGTCCGCCCTGCGGACTTGACGGCTGCCAGGACCTCCTCCACCCCCTCGAAGGGCTTCATCAGATGCATCAGTTCCACGAAATTCTCCTCCCAGCGCGCCCCGAAACGCTCCGCATCGGCATAGCCGAGCAGCGGAGCGACCTTGGCACTGGGAATCCCGAAATACCCATAAGCCTCCTCGTAAGGCATTTCCACGCCTAACAGTTCACGGACAGTCTTGATGAGCGAGAGCACACCTGTGCGCTCCGTATCGATCAGCGTTCCGTCTATGTCGAACACGAAGTGCCTGTACATGCGCTAACTGAAGATGATTGTCTTGTTGCGGAAAGTGAGGATCTTGCGCTCGATGTGCTTGGTCACGGCACGGCTGAGAACGATCTTCTCAAGGTCGCGTCCCTTGAGCACGAGGCTGTCGGGCGTATCCTTGTGCGTGATGCGCGCCACGTCCTGCTCGATGATGGGACCGGCATCGAGCTCTCCCGTCACATAGTGGCTTGTCGCTCCGATGATCTTCACTCCCCTCTCGTAAGCCTGGTGGTAGGGTTTGGCCCCAACGAAGGCCGGAAGGAACGAATGGTGGATATTGATGATATGGTGCGGATATTCGCGGATCATCTCCTCACTGAGGATCTGCATGTAGCGGGCAAGCACGATGAAGGAAATGTTCTCCTTGCGGAGCAACTCCATCTCAGCGCGCTCGACCTCCTCCTTGTTGGAATGGTCCTTGGCGATGGACCAGACATGGAAGGGGATGCCGAACTGGTCCGCCACTTCGCGAAGGTCCTCGTGATTGCTGACTATGCATGGGATCTCGACATTCCACTCCCCCGCCTTGTAGCGAGCCAAGAGGTCATAGAGACAATGGCTCTGCTTGCTCACGAAGATCGCCATGCGCGGCTTGACATCGCTGAAAAAAATGTTGAAATCCATTTCGAAACGCTGCTTGAACAGCGTACCGACATATTCCTTGATCTTGTCGCGGGGGATCAGGAATCCCTCGAGCTCCCACTCGATACGCATGAACAGCACACCGTTCTCCCTGTCGACGTACTGGTCCAGGTAGACGATGTTGCCGCGGTTGTCGGTGATGAACTTGGTGACTTCGGTGATAATGCCCTGACGGTCGGGGCAGTTCAGGAGTATGATGGCGGTAGGTTTCATATTCTAGCTGTTTATGATATGGATATCCCTCTGTGGGAAAGGTATCTCTATGCCGGCCTCGGCAAGTGCATTGTAGATGATCTCCCTTGCCTGGGCCAGATAGGAATTGCGCTGAGGTACGAGTACGAACTGCTTGACTGCGATGTTGACGGAGTTGTCGCCGAACTCCTCGACTGTCACGTAGACCCCAAGCTTCTCGTCAACGATCTTCATGCCGGAATCGTCCGTGCCCTGAAGCGGTTTCATCGCCTCCACAAGCACACGGCGGGCCTTTTCGATATCCGTCCCATATTTGACCCCGACCACGATCTTCGTGAACTCGTAGGGATTGCTGCGGGTAAGGTTCTTGAAATTCTTGTTGAAAAGCGCGGTATTGAGGAAGGAGATGACCGCGCCGTCGAGCGTCTCGATCTGCGTGCTCTGGTAGCTGACGGAAGAAACCTTGCCGCGGATGCCGTCGCACTCGACCCAGTCGCCGGCGCGCAGGCGCCCGGACATGAGCTGGATGCCATAGATGAAGTTGTTCAGGACGTCCCTCATGGCAAGACCGATACCGGTAGCGAGACCGGCGAATACGATGGAGATGGCTCCTGTCGGGATATTGAACAGAAGGAAGAGGACTATGGTGAAGATGCCCCAGACCAGGATGCTTATGACGTTGTTGGCTACGGTGAGGTTGACTTCATCGTCGCTGATGGATGTCTTGCCGGAGTTCTGCATGATGTTGCGAAGCTTGATGTCCCTGAACATCGACTTCGCGAAATAGGCTATGTACTTGAATACGAAGTACAGGCAAAGGGCAAGCACGATCATGCTTGCGGAAAGCTTGACGATGTCCACCCCCGACGAACTCGTGAAACTGAAGAACTCCGCCGGATAGAGATTGTTGAATATCTCCTGAAGGTCGAACACCCGGAGAGCGAGCAGTACGCTCAGAGGCAGGGACACCACGGCCATGACGGGCAGGACGACATCCTCGACAAGGTCATACAGCCATGTCAGACGGATGAACTCTCCTTTGTGAATCTTGCGGAAATCCGCCTCGGCTTGCAGTCTGAGTTCCTCCAGCCTGGCGCCGATGCGCCGCTCCTTGACCTGATGGAATATGCGGTAGAGGGCGATGATGGTCTCCTCGATGGCGAGGACGAACAGCCACCACATGATAATGAGCAGGCTGAGGAAGATATACCCCAGGCAGGACATCACCGACGTCACCACGAGGACGACCAGGGTGATGTAAGAGACTACCTCGTCGGTCAGTTCCGTCATCTTGGCATATTTGCGGCAAGCGTTCGCCTGCCAGAACATGCACACTACGAGTATGGGAGGGAACAGCACGTTCATTACGGTATTGGGGATGAACATGACGCGGAAGCAGACCGCCACGAAACCTACCACTATCGCCGGCATGTAAAGCCCTATGCCATTGCGTATCCTGGCGGGCCTCAGACGGATGAGGAGCGACAGGAAGATGGCCACCAGCATCCAGCAGAACAGCAGGAGGAGCTTGGAAGCCTGCACGATGAAATTGTTCGTGGTCACACCCGATACGATGGCTATGGCTATAAGGAACAGCGCAGCGCCGCACAGCAGGGTCACCAATCCCTTTCTCTTCTGGAAACGGTCTGCCCTCAAGCGCTTTACGCGCTTCATGAGGATATTGACGGCCAGGCGGCTTAGAAGTGTCGCAAGGCCAATGCACAAGGTAACGATAAGGAAGAACGCGAATACGACAGGGCCGCGCCACTCGCTCCGCACCCCGGAGTCGCCGTCGAGACGGCGGCTGTATTTGGTGCGCAGCTCGTGCAAGGCCTGCTTGATGTATCTGGCGGGATGGCAGAGTATCTCCAGATAATTCTCCTGGCCCTGAGTGAAGATCCTTTTCTGTATGATCCGATAACGCTCCTGGGCATAGTCATATGACTCCTTGAGACGTATATTGGCGCTCTCGTAATGCTGGCTGTCGGTAAGGATCTGCTCCTTCCCCTCCTTGTAGAGGTTGAGAAGTGCCTCGGCATAGAAGATACATGCATCGCGGTCATCCTTGCCGGCCTCATCCAGCAGGAAAGCCTGCTTGCGCGACACGGTATCGAGACTGTCAATCCTCTCCTGTACCACCGGAGGGCGGCGCATGAGGCTGTCGCGGCGGAGCGAGTCCGGCAACGGGGGGACATCCCCCGGCGCCGGCAGCCTCCGCAGCGACTCCAGCAGCCGCTCGTAACGGTCTATCTCTGCGTCAAGCCCGCCTACTATCTGGTCATAAGGCATCCTGCCGGAATTGAAAAGCTCATATTCGCGGGATACTTCCTTCAGCGCGTAGGTCATGTCGAAGGTATAGTCTTCGTTCTGGGAATACAGCATGAGCGAGAGTTCGTTGTACTTCTTGATCATGTCGACCATCTGCTGGTGCTGTTCCTCGTCAAGGGCCTGCATATCCGTTCCTGTAGCGCTCAACCTGTCATACTCCTGCTTGAGCTCGTAACGGAGCACCGACAAGGTATTGCCAAGGTCCCTCTCGTTGAATACGGCCATGGCAGGGATGCAAAAAAGCACAAGGATTGCGATAATGAAACGCTTTCTTTTCATACCGGAATGACGTTTGTAGTCCTATATTTTGACAATATAGTGAAAAATCCCTTTGGATTAGTCCTCCGGGATTGTTATTTTCGCCGAAACTTCGTTTTAATCGTTAAAAACCGTGAAGAGATACGCACTTCTGTTCAACCTCGTGCTGCTCCTGCTTGCAGGATGCACGGCCACCCGCCAATGCAGCCGGGAGGATGATTCCGACCCCGGGAACGGGACGGAAACCCCTTCGGGCGAAAAGCCCGGAAAGAAAGACAAGGAAGACAAGGACAAGGATGAAAGGCCGGTCGAGCCTTCCAAAGACAAGACTTTCTGGCTGGGTGCCGACATCAGCTGGGCTACGGAGATGGAGGCCAGAGGCGAAAGCCTGTACGGCTTCGAAGGCGGAGATGCGAAGGAATGCAGCGCCCTCATGAAGGAACTGGGTCTCAACGCCTTGCGATTCCGCGTATGGGTTGATCCGGCAGGCGGTTTCTGCGACAAGGAAGACCTCTTGGAGAAGTGTCGCCGCGCCAAGGCTCAGGGCATGGCCATAATGGTGGATTTCCACTACTCGGACTACTGGGCAGACCCGCAGCACCAGCCGGTGCCGAAAGCCTGGAAAGGCCATTCCTTCGAACAGATGAAGGAAGACCTCCGTGCCCATACCGTCGAGGTACTGCAGCTCCTGAAAGATAATGGCATCGAACCGAGATGGGTCCAGATAGGCAATGAAACCACGCACGGACTGCTCTGGGACTACAAGAGCGGTCGGAGCGCGATGGGCAGTACCGAGCGCGAATACGCCGACACTGTCGGCCACATCGACTTCGCGCCGGAGCAGTACGCCGGATTCATCCAGGCCGGGCATGAGGCAGCAAAAAGTGTATTCCCGCGTACGAAGACCATAGTCCACCTGGATGACGGCTGGAACTTCGCCGTCTACGAGAAGAACCTCGGAATCCTTGAGAAATACGGTGTGGACTACGACATGGTCGGAATGTCGCTTTACCCCTACTGGGCACGCGAGAAGGGCAGAAACGACGCCGACGGCGTCATCTCGGACTGTATCGCGAATATCAAGAAAGTCCATTCCCGTTTTGGAAAGGAATCGATAATTGTCGAGACCGGCTTCGAGGTGGACGAGAGCAATCCTGCCGTCCTGGAGGAAGGCCGCCGTCAGCTCGCCCGCATCATCCGCGAGGCGCGCAACAATACAGCCGGGCATTGCCACGGTGTCTTCTACTGGGAGCCCGAGTGCCGGCCGTCCCGCTACCGCCTGGGAGCCTTCGGCTCCGACGGCCGCCCCACCCCCATCATGTCGGCCTTCACGGACGAGTAAAGCAATGGCCTGCGGGAATTCCCGCAGGCCATCGTCTTTATTTTCAAATCGCAAACTAGACGATACCTGAGAAGCCGAGGAAGGCAAGTGCGAGGATACCGACGGTGATGAGCGCGATCGGCAGACCCTTGAATGACTTCGGAACTTCGTTCAGTGCCAGATGCTCGCGGAGTCCCGCGAAGAGCACCATTGCAAGTCCGTAGCCGACCGAAGTAGCCAGGGCATAGACGATAGCCTGGCCGAGGTTCAGCATGTGCGACTCAGCGCCGAAGGTGAACTCCTTGGTGACCACGGTAATGGCCACGCCGAGGACTGCGCAGTTGGTGGTGATAAGCGGGAGGAAGATACCCAGGGCCTGGTAAAGCGAGGGGCTGATCTTCTTCAGCACGATCTCGACCATCTGCACGAGCGCTGCGATCACAAGGATGAAGGCTATAGTCTGGAGGAACTCAAGGCCGAACGGCACCAGCAGGTACTGGTTCAGCAGGTAGGTGACCAGAGTGGCGAGCGTGATGACGAAGCATACCGCACCGGACATTCCTGTAGCGGTGGAAAGCTTGTTGGAGACGCCCAGGAAAGGACAGATCCCGAGGAACTGCGACAGAACGATATTGTTGACGAATATCGCCGAAACAATGATAATGATATATTCCATAGGGCTCTAACTCTTTTTCAGATACTTGTTGAACAGGACCATGAGGTATCCGAGCACGAGAAACGCACCCGGCGCCATCACGAATGCGAGGATACCGTCGCCGCTGATGAACTTCCAGCCGAAGACCGATCCGCTGCCGAGGATCTCGCGGACGATGCCGATGACGGTCAGCGACACGGTAAAGCCGAGACCCACCCCGAGGCCGTCGAGCAGGGACTCAAGCACACCGTGCTTGTTGGCGAACGCCTCGGCGCGGCCGAGTACTATGCAGTTCACCACGATGAGCGGTATGAAAAGGCCCAGGGTCTTGTACGCATCGGGAGTGTATGCCTGCATGATGAACTGGAGAACCGTCACGAAGGTGGCGATGACCACGATGTAGACAGGGATATGGACCTTGTCCGGCACGACGGGAGCAAGAAGTGAGATGACGATATTGGAAAGGACGAGCACGAAGAGCGTGGCAAGTCCCATCTCCAGGCCGTTCACGGCCGAGGTGGTCGTCGCAAGCGTCGGACACATGCCGAGCACAAGGACGAACGTAGGATTGTTCTTGACGAATCCGTCAGTGAATGTTGACCATTTGCCCATACTTAATCCTCCTCTGCTTTAACGATGGATTTGACGAAAGCCACGGCGTTGCTCACGGCAAGCGAATAGGCCCTGGAGGTGATGGTCGATGCGGTGATGGCATCGATGTCGCCTCCGTCCTTGGTGACCTTGATGACCTTGTCGGCACCCAGGCCTTTCCACTGGTCCATGAACTTGGCGTCAGTGTTGCATTTCGCGCCGAGACCGGGGGTCTCGCTGTGCGAAAGCACGGAAGTGTTGTACACCGTACCGTCCGGAAGCACGCCGACCATGAGGGTGAGCGGGCCGCCGAAACCGATGGTGGAAGACTTCACGGCATAGGCGGCGGGAGCGCCGTTCGCCGTGGAGACATAGTAGTCGAACTTCTGCCCGCCGAATTCGGCAGTGGCGACATCTGAAAGCTCGCCTCCGGAAGGAAGCACCTGATTGATGGACTCTTCCAGGGCCTTCTGCTCGGCAGCCTTGATGGGATCAGCGGTGATCGCATACACGACTGCAAGCACTGCGGAGCAGAACAGACAGACAAGGGTCAGGCAAAGGACCATGTTCCTAAGTGTGGATTTTGCAGCCATGGTCAAGCCCTCCCGAATTTTTTCTGGTGACAGAACCTGTTGATGAGAGGCACTGCCGCATTCATGATAAGGATAGCGAACGAAACGCCTTCAGGATAGGATCCGAAGTAACGTATCAACATGGCTATGAGGCCGATGCCCACACCGAAGATGATGCCGCCCTTGTTACTCATCGGGGAGGTGACGTAGTCGGTAGCCATGAAGCAGCTGCCGAGGATCATACCACCGGTGAGGAGGTTGAAGACGGGATCGGTGAAGCGTGCGGGATTGATGAGCCACATAATGCCTGCGAAAACGAACACAGTCGCCCAGATGGAAAGGGTGATGTGAGGCTTGATGACCCTACGGACGAGCAAGTAGACGAAGCCAAGAAGCAGGGCTATCGCCGAGATCTCGCCGGCCGAGCCGCCGAGATTGGCGAAAAGCATCTGGCCGTAGCTGTAGCCGTTCGCAGCCATGATGTCCTGGACCGTGCCGCCCTGCATAAGGCCTTCCTTGATCGCACCCAACGGGGTGGCGCCGGTTACGGCGTCAGCGTCCCACAGGCCACCGGGAATCTCCCAGTGGGTCAGATAGGTCGGGAAGGAAACGAGGAGGAATACACGGCCGGTGATGGCCGGATTGAAGACGTTCTGGCCAAGGCCTCCGAAGCTCATCTTGGCCACGCCGATGGCGACGATGGCACCGATGAACACCACCCACCAGGGAGTGGTGGAAGGGAGGTTCATGGAGAGGAGAAGGCCTGTCACGAGGGCGGACGAGCCGCTGAACAGGTGCAGGTCCTTCATGAACCACCTGGCGATGACATACTCGAGCAGCACGCAGGACAGCGCGCCGACCGCCAGCACCAGCAGTTCGGACCATCCGTAGAAGACGACCGAAACCACGATCGCAGGCAGCAGCGCGATGATGACGTCCCTCATCAGGGAGTCGCTGGACACGGCTGCGTGTACGTGCGGATTGGGTGAAACTAAGTATTTGTCCATAACTGATCCGGTTTACTTTTTGGCGGCTTCGGCAGCAGCCTTGGCGGCTGCTGCACGGGCCTTGAGAATGCCGAGGACCTGACCCTTGGCAATGTTGATCTGATCAAGCAGAGGAAGGAAAGCGGGACAGCTGAACTGGCAACAGCCGCAGGAGATGCAGTCCTGTACGGCATTGGCCTCCAACTGATCCATGTCTCCGACCCTGGCGAGCTTGTAGAGGAAGAACGGCTCCAGGCCCATGGGGCAGGCATCAGCGCAGCGTCCGCAGCGGATGCAGTTTCCGGGCTCGGAACGTTTGGTAGCACCTTCCGACAGGTAGAGCAAGGAAGATGATCCCTTGACGGTGCAGGCGTCCATGTTCGCCACCGCGCGGCCCATCATGGGACCTCCGCTGATAATCTTGGCGGCACCTTCGGGAACTCCTCCGGCATACTCGGCGATATAGCTCAAAGGCATGCCGATGCGGAACTGGTAGTTGTGCTGCTTCTCCACAGGCAAGCAGTCTCCGGTGATGGTCATCACATTGGTGACCAGAGGTTTATTCTTCTGGACGGCCTCATACACGGCGAGGGAGGTGGCGACATTCTGCACCACGGCACCGACGCTGATCGGCAGTCCTCCGGACTTCACCTGACGGCGCATGACGGCGTCGATGAGCTGCTTCTCTCCGCCCTGCGGATATTTCTTTTTGAGGGGAAGGACCTCGATGCCGGGATAGCCGAGCTCTGCCACAGCCTTGGACATCGATTCGATGGCCTCGGGCTTGTTCTCCTCGATGCCGATGACACAGCGGCAGTCTCCAAGGACTTTCTTCATGATGGCGGCTCCGACCACTATCTCCTTCGGACGCTCCAGCATGATGCGGAAGTCGCTGGTCAGATAGGGTTCGCACTCAGCACCATTGATAATCAGGCACTCGGCCACACTGCCGGGAGCGGGATTGAGCTTGACATGTGTAGGGAAGGTAGCGCCTCCCAGACCGACAACGCCGCAGGCCTTGATGCGGTCGAGGATAGCTGCGCGATCCCCAGGAATCTCGGTCACGAGCGTATCGGACAAGTCGATGCCCTCTGCCCACTCGTCACCCTCGACGGTAATCTCCACATGGAGGACATTGTTGCCGGCGATATCCTTGCGGGGAGCGATGGACTTGACCTTGCCGCTCACAGAGGAATGGACGTTGGCGGAAATGAATCCGCCGGCCTCGGCGATCAGCTGGCCGGCCTTGACGCTGTCGCCTACGGCGACAACGGGCTTGGCCGGGGCGCCGAGATGCTGGGCCATCGAGATATATACGGTCTGCGGGAGAGGGAGAACCTCGATTGCGCAGCCGCGGGAGACTTTTGCATCATCCGGATGCACGCCTCCTATACGGAATGTAGTCTTAGCCATTGTCAACCTCCTTCTTTACGGGTTCTGCAGCAGGGGCCGGAGCCGGCTTGGGTGCGGCAGGGGCCGCTGCGGGAGCCGGCTTGGGCTCCACCTTCTTCGGCTCGAAGCCGAACACGTGGATGGCGCCGGTCGGACACTCGAAGAAGCACTGGCCGCAGGCCTTGCACTTCGAGTAGTCGATGTAGCTGAGATTGTCGGCGACGGTGATGGCGTCGAACTTGCACACCTTGGCGCACTTGCCGCAGCCGATACACGCGGCCTTGCAGGCTTTGCGCGCTACGCCGCCCTTCTCCTTGTTGGAGCAGGCCACGTACACCCTGCGGGTGTTCTTGGGAGTGGTGCCGACATTGCGGAGCTCGATGATGTGCCTGGGACAGGCCTTGGTACAGGCGCCGCAGGCGGTACACTTGGTCCCGTCAACGACCGGAAGGCCCGTGACGGGATCCATGCTCAAGGCCCCGAACTGGCAGGCAGCGACGCAGTCGCCGCAGCCGAGGCAGCCGAAGGCGCAGCCGGTGTCACCGCTGTACAGCGCGGCCTTGACCTTGCAGGAAGGGTAGCCGTCATAGGAGTTGGTCCTGGGGCGGTTCTCGCAGCTGCCGTTGCAGCGCACCACCGCGACCATAGGAGCCTTCTCCTTGACTTCGTAACCGAGGATGGCAGCGACTTTCTTCATCACTTCGTTCCCTCCCACAGGACAGAACTGGTTGTCCAGGTTAGGAGCCTTGACGGCCGCATCCGCGAATGCGCGGCAACCGGCAAAACCGCAGCCTCCACAGTTGACACCCGGCATCACCTTCTCCACCTCGTCGATGCGCGGGTCCTCCTCGACCTTGAACTTCTTCGCGATGAAGAAGAGGACGAGGGCCAGCAGCATTCCGAGGACTGAAATGATGACAATGGTCCAGATAATCGTCTGTGTCATTATTGTGTGGTTATTGGTTAAACTATCTTTCTATCGTAAAAACGTATTCGTTGCGCAGCCTGTTCCGGAAAAGCCACAGGAACAGATAGTACAGCGCTACGCCGGCGATCGCACCAAGCCCTGCCGCCAGCTCGCCTGCCCCGAGGGCAAGCGTGCCCATCAGTATCGCGACCAGGACTAGCAGCGGAGCCACATAAGCGAGCCACACGGCCTTGTGGCCCATCGAAGCTTTCAGCAGCACGTTGACTTCCTCTCCCGGCTGGAAATCGTCCCATGCACGGGTGCGCACCTCGATGGCCTTTTTCGTATACTCCGAGATCCCGCAAAGACCGGAAGCATGGCAAGCCGAACATGCAGAGGACGAGATGATCTCCACCGTAGTGAACTCCGGCGTAACCTGGACGATCTTTCCTCTATGGGATACACTCTCCATCTCTGGCTAGAATGCGGAGTTGTCGAACTCGCCCGGAGCGCCGAAGGAGGAAGGGAACCCGCCTCCGAGGTCGCTGTTCATTCCGGACTCATAGGCCCGGCCGGCCTGTACGTCGAGCGACTCGTCCATCTCCATGAACTTGATCTGCTCGCTGCGGAAACGCATGTCTATATCGGCGGTCTCGCCGTTCCTGTGCTTGGCTATGATGATCTCGGTAGCTTCCTTGTCCCCGGCATTTTCCGACAGTCCCACATAATCGGGACGGTGGATGAAGATGACCATGTCGGCATCCTGCTCGATGGAGCCGGACTCGCGAAGGTCGCTTAGCTGGGGCTTGCCGCTGCCTCCCTGGCGCTGCACGGCATTTCGTGACAGCTGGGAGAGAGCTATGATAGGCACGTCAAGTTCCTTGGCAGTAGCCTTCAGCGTCCTGGAAATGGCTGCGACTTCCTGCTCACGCATGCCGCGGAGCTCGGCCGGACCCTGCATGAGTTGCAGGTAGTCAACGAACACAAGACGGACGCCGCGGTTCTTGACCAGGGTCTTGATCTTGGTTCGGAACTCCATGACCGGAATACCGGGAGTGTCATCTATGTACAAGGGGGCCTTGGCCAAGGCCTTGAGCTTGTACTCCAGCTGCTCCCACTCGTACGGTTCGAGTTTGACGCCTCCCTTGATCTTGTCGGCGCTGAGGCCGGACTCGCTGGTCATCAGTCGTTTGGCCAGCTGGATCGCGGACATTTCAAGCGAGAAGAACGCAACGGGCATGTGATGTATCACCGCAGCGTTGCGGGCGAGGTTGAGGGCGAACGCGGTCTTTCCGACCGAAGGGCGGGCGGCGAGGATGATAAGGTCCGAAGGCTGCCACCCCTGCGTGATGCGGTCGATGGAACTGAAGCCGGAAGGAACGCCGGTAGGACCTTCCTTGCCCTGGAGCTTCTCGATGTCTCCGAGAGCGGCGTTGATGATGGAGCCGATATCCTGGACCTCCTTGCGGACGTTGTTCTGGATGGCGGCATAGACCTCGCTCTGGGCCAGGTCTATGAGGTCATCCACCTTGACGGAGTCGTCATAAGACTTTTTCAGGATGTCATACGACGCCTTGATCAGGTCACGCTGGATGGTCTTCTGCTTGAGGATCTTGATGTAGAACTCCATGTTGGCGGCGGCTCCGACCTTCTGCGAAAGGTCGGCCAGCGCCACCGCGCCTCCTATCTCCGCGAGCCGGCCGTCGGCCTTCAGGCGGTTGGATACGGTGATGAGGTCCACGGCGACATGCTCGGTGACCAGCGAGGACATGGCCTCGAAGATCATACGGTGATGCTGGTCGTAGAAACAGTTCGGCGTCAGCTCCTCCATGGCCTCGTCCACGCAGGACGGCTCAAGGAGCATGGCACCGAGGACGGACTCTTCTGCATCAAGAGCCTGAGGAGGGATGTTTCCCATCTCAAGCCCAAGTGCATCCAAATTGACCGCCTGTTCCTTCTTCCGGTATGATCTGTTCTTCTGGTCAGGCATGGCCGCTTATGTCTATTGGAAATCGGCGTTGACGATGATGCGTCCGCAGTGCTCGCAGATGATGAGCTTCCGGTTGGAAGCGATCTCGAGGAGCCTCTGGGGAGTGATGGTGTTGAAACAGCCTCCGCAGGAGTCGCCGTTGTACACGGAGACCACGGCAAGGTGGTTGTGGACGCTGTTGCGGATACGGTCGTAGGCACTCATGGTCCTGGCGTCGATCTTGGCGGCGCATTCGTTGCGCTTGGCGACCAGCTGCTTCTCCTCGTCAGCGGTGGACTCGACAATGCTCTCGAGCTCCTGCCTCTTGGCCTTGAGGTCGTCCATGCGCATAGCGATGACATGCTTCAGGTCCTCGATGGCGGCCTTCTTGTTGGCGATGGCCATCTTGGAGTCGTTGATGTTCTTCTCCGAGATCTGGCGGAGGTAGCCCTGGTTCTCGATCTCCTTGTTGATGGAGTCGAACTCGCGGCTGTTGGAGATGTTCTCCAACTGGGCCTGATACTTGGCGATTTCCTCGTCAAGGTCTACGATATTCTGCTTGTTGGCGGCGATGGACTTGTTGAACTTGTCGATCACCTCGGTCTCCTGGGCCACCTTGGCCTTGAGGTCGGCAACCTCGTTCTCGAGAGCCTCGACCTCGTCGGGGAGCTCGCCCCTGAGCTGGATGATCTTGTCTATGGCGACGTCGGCTTTCTGAAGGTCATAGAGGACCTTGAGTTTCTCCTCTACGCTCAGATCCGAATCCGCGAAGTTCTTCTGCAGGGAAACGAAGGTTTCCCTCTGGTCTATGGGTGTCTCCACCTTCTTGATTTTCTTGGCCATATCTATAGAAACTGTTTCTTTGATTATGAACTGCAAAGATATGAAAAAAATCGTGTTTATAAAGCCTTTTTCACCTCGACCAGCTGGTCGCGGATGATTTTAAGGGATTCGAGCACCTTGACGCTACGGTCCACGGAGCCCTTGTTCTCCTTGAGGGCCTTGTCCACGCCTTCGAGGGTCATGCCCTTGACGTTGACAAGGTAATGGATCTGCTTGAGGGTGTCGATGTCCTCGGCCGTGTACTTCCTGTCTCCGCGCGAAGAGCGCTTGACCTTGAAGTGCCTGTCGAACTCGTTGGTCCAGTATCTCACGAGGGACGTGCTCTCCCCGATGACCTGGGCGGCTTCGCCGATGCTGTAATACAATTTCTCCATATAGCTTTCGTTTTAGTGTCAATCAAGGGACTGTCCCGTGCGGGAAGCCATGAGCTGGATGCCGGCATATCCGTCCGGAGTCACTCCGGAGAAGAAATACGCGGCGGGGTCGACATACTCCCCGTCCTTCAGCATCTCGAAATGCAGGTGCGGCGCGAAGGTGTTGCCGGAAATGCCCACCGAGGCGATCTTCTTTCCACGCGAAACTCGCTGGCCCTTGGAAACCTTCACGTCGGCGAGATGGCCGTAGCGGGTGACATATCCGCCCGCGTGAGTGATCTCGACGACGTTGCCGTGGCCCTTGCGCGACGTGACGACATCCGTCACGGTGCCGTCAGCCACGGCCAGGACCGGATCCCCCTGGGGAGCGATGAGGTCCACCCCAGTATGCATCGTCTCCACCTTGTAGACGGGGTTGACCTTCTGGCCTACGGAAGCGCCCACCTGGGCGAATGACAGCGTATCCAGGGGAAGCGACATCGGTGGAAGGACACTCCCCTCCTCCGTCAGCGCCGCAAGCACCCTGCGGAAATCCGCCTCAACCCTTGCAGCCCTCGCGTCCGCTTCGCTTATCTTGCCGGCGACGTACATCACCATCTCGGTATCCGGGATGGAATCCACGGCCGAAAGGTAATCCTCTGCAAGCAGCGATTCTATGCGCGGAGCCGCGGCATGGAAGATCTCCTCGTATATCTGGTTGTCCTTCACTTCCAAGCCGTTGATGACGTCTGAAAGAAGGCGCTCGCGCTCGAGCATGTCATCGTAGGTCTTTTCGTACAGACGGTTCTCGCGGATAAGCTTCCGCTCCGAATCGGTATTGATGACGAGGGCGAACACGATGTAGTAGACCACAGCAAGGGACACTGTGGCGACCGTGTACTTCAGGATACTCTTCACCACGTTCCAGATGGTACGGGTGGAGCGCCTGAAACGCAGGTTCCTGTCGATTATGTACTGTTCCCTGCTCATCTTCTCCTCGTTCTGAACGACTGCTGGAGCAGTTCCTTGGTTTCATCGCCGCGCTTGCGGACCATCTCCGAATACTCCTTTACCGACATGTCCATGTCGAGGTAGTTCATGGGGTTGACGCGCTCGTCGCGGTATAGTACCTCGTAGTGCAGGTGAGGTCCGGTAGATTTGCCGGAGTTGCCGCTCTCACCGATGCAGTCACCGCGCTTGAGCTTCATGCCCTCGGCCACGCTGATGATGCTCATGTGGGCATAACGGGTCTTGTAGCCGAAGCCGTGGTCGATCAGGACTTCGTTGCCGTAGCCGGTGAAACTGAATTTCACGTACTCGACCACTCCGTCGCCGGTAGTATAGATAGGAGTGCCTGGCTTCATGGCGAAGTCCTGGCCGTCATGATACCTTGTCTCTCCCGAGAGAGGGTCGTTTCGATAGCCGAATGGGCTGGAGAGGGTGTACTTGCCTTTTTCGGGGCTGAACGGGGGGATGGCCGGAATGCAGGAAGCCATGTCGCCCGCACGCCTGGAAAGCGTCGCGACTTCGTCGAAAGACTTGCTCTGTACATAGCTCTCTTTGGTAAGGTGGTCCAGCCTTACGGCAGTGCTGCGGAGCGGGCTACCGGGCTGGGCGTCAGCCAGATAGTCATAGCGGCTGAGGCCGCCGATGCCGGAATGGCGCAGCTCGTCCGGGATCTCGCTCATGCCGAAGATCGAGCGGTAGATGTCGTCGTTTCTCGACTCCAGGGCTTTCAGGGTGGACTCGTAGCCGTCGAGACGGCGGTTGAGGACCTCCATGCGCGACACCCATCTGGCGTTGTTGCGCCTGAGGATGGCCATCTTCGGGGATTCCTGGCCCAAGACTCTGGTGTAGAGGAAGAAATACAGCACCGCAAGGGCCACGCTGCCGAGGAACACAAGCGTGGCCTTGGCGAAAATGGTCCTCTTGGACACTTCCCTCAACTCGTACATCAGGGTCTCGGGGTTGAGGCTGTATTTCTTGAACTTGGACATATTCGGGCAAATATACTCCTTTTTTGCCGAAAATGTGCTATTTTTGCAGTCTGTGTTAATATAAGGTATTATGACTTCCAAAGAAATCAGGCAGAGATTCCTGGATTATTTCGCCTCCAAGGGACACACCGTAGTCCCCTCGGCTCCGATGGTAGTGAAGAACGATCCTACCCTCATGTTCACCAATGCCGGCATGAACCAGTTCAAGGATATTTTCCTGGGCAATACCAAGCCCGGATACAACCGTGCTGCGGATTCTCAGAAATGCCTCCGCGTAAGCGGCAAGCACAACGACCTCGAGGAGGTGGGACACGACACCTACCACCACACGATGTTCGAGATGCTCGGCAACTGGAGTTTCGGCGACTATTTCAAGAAAGGGGCCATCGACATGGCCTGGGAGCTGCTGACCGAGGTCTACGGCATCGATCCCAAGGATCTCTACGCCACCGTGTTCGAGGGTTCCGCCGAGGACGGCACCGCCATGGACGAAGAGGCGAAGCAGGCCTGGCTCAAGCATCTTCCCGAGGACCATATCATCCTCGGCAACAAGCACGACAATTTCTGGGAGATGGGCGACACCGGTCCGTGCGGCCCTTCCAGCGAGATACATATCGACATCCGCTCCGCCGAGGAGCGCGCTTCCGGAGTGCCCGGACGCGACCTCGTCAACATGAGCGACCCCCACGTGATCGAGATCTGGAACCTCGTGTTCATGGAGTTCCAGCGCCTCTCCGACGGCCACCTCGAGCCGCTTCCGGCCAAGAACATCGACACCGGAATGGGCTTCGAGCGCCTCTGCGCCGTCCTTCAGGGCAAGAATTCCAACTACGACACCGACGTGTTCAGCGGCATGCTCGCCCGCATCGGAGAGCTCTCCGGACACAAATACGGCGAGAACCATGACACGGACGTGGCCATGCGCGTCATCGCCGACCACATCCGCGCCATCAGCTTCTCCATCGCCGACGGCCAGCTGCCGTCCAACGTCAAGGCCGGCTACGTGATCCGCAGGATCCTGCGCCGGGCCGTCCGCTACGGCTACACCTTCCTCGACCTTTCGGAGCCTTTCCTCTGCCGCCTGGTCCCGCAGCTGGTGGATGACATGGGCGAAGCCTATCCCGAGATCAAGGCCCAGCAGAAGCTCATAGAGAATGTCATCCGCGAGGAGGAGATGGCGTTCCTGCGCACCCTCGACCGCGGCATCAAGCTCCTGAACGAATACATCGCCACCTCCAAGGACAGGGTGCTCGACGGCGTCAATGCCTTCACGCTCTACGATACCTACGGATTCCCCATCGACCTCACCCAGCTCATCGCTGCCGAAAACGGCTTCACGGTGGACATGGACGGATTCCAGGAGGAGCTCCGCAAGCAGAAGGAGCGCGCCCGCAACGCCACCGCCAATACCTTCGGCGACTGGGTGGAGTACCATGGCGGCGAGGAAGTCGAGTTCGTCGGCTTCGACACCACAGAGGTGGACGGCGCTCTCCTGCTCAAGCAGCGCACCGTCGTCCAGAAGAACAAGGAGATGCTCCAGCTCGTATTCGACCGTACTCCGTTCTACGGAGAGATGGGCGGTGAGATCGGAGATACCGGCTTCCTCGAGGGCGAGGACGGCGAGCGTATCCGCATACTCAACACCGTCAAGGAGAACAACCTAACTATCCATATCGCCGAGCGCCTGCCTCAGGACTGCTCGGGAGCTTTCAAGCTTGTTGTCGATGCCGCCCGCAGGCAGCGCATCGCCAACAACCACAGCTGCACGCATCTGATGCACCGCGCCCTGCGCGAGATCCTCGGCACCCATGTGGAGCAGAAAGGATCCTATGTCTCCGACAAGGGCTTCCGCTTCGACTTCTCCCATTTCGAGAAGCTTTCGGACGAGCAGATCGCCCAGGTCGAGCATCGTGTCAACGAACTGATCCGCAGCAATTTCCCCCTCGACGAGAACCGCTCCGCGACCATGGACGAAGCCCGCGGCATGGGCGCCATGGCTCTGTTCGGGGAGAAGTACGGTGACCGCGTCAGGGTGGTGAAGTTCGGCCCCAGCGTCGAGCTTTGCGGCGGATGCCACACCTCCGCGACGGGCAACATCGGATTCTTCAAGATCGTCAGCGAATCGGCCATCGCCGCCGGCATCCGCCGCATCGAGGCCGTCACCGGTGAGGAGGCCGAGACCTACGTCGGCGGCATCCAGGCGATGCTCAGGACCGCCAGGTCGTTCTTCAACAATGTCCCCGACCTCGCCGGAGCCATCTCCAAGCTCATCGAGGACAACGCCACCTTCAAGAAGCAGGCGGAAGAGTTCTCGCGCCAGAAGGCTGCCGATTTCGCCAAGAAGCTTTCCGAGAGGGCCGAAGAAGTCAACGGCGTCAAGTTGCTTGTAAGCCAGGCCGTAATCGATCCTGTCATGATGAGGAACGCTGCGCTCGCACTCCAGAAGGAGATGAAGGGTACGGCCATCATCGCCGCCTATGAGTACGAGGGCAAGCCTCAGCTTCTCCTCGCCTACTCCGACGACCTCGTTGCCGCCGGTCACAACGCCGGCAAGGAGATCCGTGACGCGGCTAAGTTCATCCAGGGCGGAGGCGGCGGACAGCCCGTCCTTGCCACCGCAGGCGGCAAGAATGTTGCAGGACTGTCCGACGCGCTCGAAGCCCTGAAGGCCATCGCAACCAAATAGTTTTCCCTGAGGAAAGGCATCCCGTACATGAAACGACTGGACAGGTTCATACTCAAATCCTTCATAGGACCGTTCGCAGCGATCCTCCTGGTCGTCATGTTCATCCTGGTGATGCAGTTCCTATGGGTGTACATTGATGAACTTGTAGGCAAGGGACTGTCCTTCAGCGTCATACTGGAGTTCCTGATGTGGGGTGGATGTACCATCCTGCCCCTCGCCATGCCTCTGGCCACGCTTCTCGCTTCGATGTGGACCATCGGCCAGATGAGCGAGAACAACGAGCTCATCGCCGTCAAGAGCGCCGGCGTGTCGCTGGTGCGCATCATGTCCCCGCTCTTCATCTCTTCAGCCATCATCAGCGTCCTCGCCTTCTATTCGGCCAACGACCTAGTGCCTATCGCATACGACAAGATATATACGTTGCGCGATGACATCAACAAGACCAAGGACGAGATCAAGATCCCTGCCGGCATCTTCTATGACGGCATAGAGGGCTATGTACTCAGGATAGACGACAGGAACGACGACAGCGGAATGATGTACGGGGTGATGGTCTATGACCATACCGGCAACAAGGGCAACACCAGCGTCACGCTCGCCGATTCCGCCCTGATGAAGATGTCTTCCACCAAGGAGTACCTGGCTTTCTCCCTTTACAACGGCACCACTTACCAGGAGACCAACACCAGGCAGTTCAGGGACACCACCCTGGAGCTCCAGAAACTGTTCTTCAGACGCCAGGAGCTCATCATACCCCTTGAAAACTACTCGTTCGAGAAGTCCGACAGTACCCGCTTCAGCGACCAGATCAAATCGATGAACCTCGAGGACCTGACCAACTACCAGGACACCCTCCACAATAAGTACGACATCGCCTACGATCTCCAGAAGAAGACGTTCAACTCCATCATCGGATTCGAGAAAAGGACACAGCTTGATACCTCGGTGCGGCGCAAGAACCTCAGCAATTTCGAGGATGAGAATTTCATGACATGGGAGGACATCGGCCAGAAAGCCAACGCCTATGCCATGGCCGCCGAGAGAGCGAAATCTGCCGAGAACGAGCTCAGGAGCATGAATCGCGACGTGTACGAATACCAGTTCTACATCCGCAGGGCGGACCTCGAGGTCCTGCGGCGCTTCGTGCAGGCGCTTGCCTGCCTTATACTGTTCTTCATTGGAGCGCCTATAGGTTCCTTCGTCCGCAAGGGCGGACTGGGAGCGGCCGCCATTATATCAGTCCTGTTCTTCGTCCTTTACTGGGTCGTCGACTTGACGGGATCGAAGCTTGCCAAGGACGGAGCCATCTCCCCTGCCTCAGGCGCCCTGATACCTCTGTATGTTCTGGTACCCATAGGGGCCTTCCTGGTCTGGAAGGCCACGCAGGATACTTCCTTCAATACCGACCAGTTCAAGAACTCCTGGCGCAAGCTCAAGACGCGCGTCGTCGGACTTTTCAAGAAGACGCGCATAGTCTACATGGGTACGCCCGAGTTCGCTGTAGCTCCGCTCAAGGCGTTGATTGCAAAGGGCTATGAGATTGCCGGCGTAGTCACCGTGGCCGACAAGCCATCAGGACGCGGCCTGAAGGTCAACGAAAGTGCAGTCAAGAAGTTCGCCGTCGAGAACGGCATCCCCGTCCTGCAGCCGGTGAAGTTGAAGGATCCGGAATTCCTAGAAGCGTTGCGTGCCTGGAAAGCAGACTTGTTCGTCGTCGTGGCATTCAGGATGCTGCCCGAGGAGGTCTGGACCATGCCTAAGCTCGGCACCTTCAACCTCCACGCCGCCCTGCTGCCGCAGTACCGCGGCGCAGCCCCTATCAACTGGGCAGTCATCAACGGGGAGAGGGTGACAGGAGTCACCACGTTCATGATCGACCATGACATCGACACCGGAGGCATCATTTTCCGTGAGGAATGCCGCATCAAGGACACCGACACCGCAGGTGATGTCCACGACCGGCTCATGGATATGGGCGCAGGCCTTGTGGTGGAGACCGTCGAAGCCATCATCCAGGGCAGCGCCGAACTCCGCGTCCAGCGTTCCTTCATCCAGGGCGCAGAAGTCCTCAAGCCCGCTCCCAAGCTCACCCGGGAACTCTGCCACATCGACTGGAATGACACGACCGACAGCATCTACAATCTCATCCGAGGCCTGAGCCCCTACCCTGCCGCTTTCACTGAGATCGTCCCCGCCTCGCAGCAGGCTTCCGCCGAAGACGCCGGAAAGCCCGTCCAGATGAAGATCTACCGGGCGGAACGCATGACCGCCAGCGACCTGGCCGCCCTCACAGGCGCGAACTCCTTCGCCCCCGGCACGGCCGCTTCAGACTGGTCTCTCCTTACCCCCGGCACGGTCATCTCCGACGGCAAATCCCTGCTGGCAGTCGCCACTGCCGATGGCGCCATCCGCATCTGCGAGCTCCAGCTCGCCGGCAAGAAGCGGATGGACGTGGAAGCCTTCCTCCTCGGCTTCCGCAACCCGCAGTCCTACGTCTGCACCCCCGGCACCTCCAAGGCAGTTCTTGACGCTACCCGCTTTTGACACCACCCAGTTCTGTACAGTGGTCAATAACTATCACTGTCACAGTAGCTTAAGCCCCATATATACCCTCTCCAAGAAGGGGTAGTCACTTATTGTAAAGCATTGGTCATCAGGACTTTGCTGACCACCATAACTTATTATCAGAACTATGAAACGCTCGTTCAGGGAGGGCTATCCCAACCATGTTTACTGCAAGTGCGTTGATGGGAATGTATCATTCTACTCAACGGCAGACTGCATCTATTACATCACGCTCTATTCGTGCCTTTCCAGAAAGTACCACATCCGGACCAATGCATTCTCAATAATGCCCAACCACACTCACGCCCAACAGAGTGCGGAAAAAAGGAGGGATTTCGTTTCTTTCAACCAAGCACTTGTCAGCCAGTTCACCCGTGGTTACAATATCCAGCACAATCGAAGCGGAGAATTATTCCATAAACCGTTCGGCAGCGTCCCAAAGATTGGGGAGAAGTATATAAAGAACAATCTTTCATACATCAATAACAATGGGGCATCCGGTAAACTTTCAAAAGGGGTTCTCGATTACCGGTGGAATCTGATGGCATACTACGGATCAGACCATCCTTTCTCAGAAAAGATAGTCCTTAATCAAGCGTCAAGACGGATGAAGTGGGCGATAAAATATGTAGATAGACTATACAAAGAAGGAAAACCTCTGGACTATCGCATTCAGGATATGTTGTTCAAGGGATTGAAACGGAAAGAAAACAAACAGTTGACCGACTATATCATATCAAGATATAAATTCTTGGACTACAACTCATTAAATACATATTACGGAACATTCGAGAATGCACTGTTCGCTATGGATGCAAACACCGGATCCGAACATGACATAAAAGAGGAATGGGAAGACTTCTCGGAATACAGGAGCATGATCGAAGTATGCCGCAAAGCTGGCTACAATATGGAGAGCATCAATTTCAAACTCATGAAAAAAGAAGAGTTATTCGGCCTTGTCATCCTCTTAAGCAGCGTTACCAAAGACAAAAGGAAAATCTTCCGTTTCCTTCACATGGACAGTGGTCATGAAATCATTGATTAACAAGCTATTATAAGAAACAACTACCCTGAATTAATAAGGGTAGTTGTTCTCGTTAATGTATTCTTTTTCAACTAATTAGTGACCACGCGAACAAAGGAGGTGCACAACACGGGAGGAGCTAAAAGGTCTCCTGCTTGAGGGATTCGACGTAATTGTCGATGCGGCGGAGCTCCTGCGGGATGCGAATGCCCTGCGGGCAGCGGGGGACGCAGGAGTTGCAGGAGATGCAGTGGTCCGCCTGGCGGATTGTCTCGACCGCCTTGTCGTAGGAGGTGAGGTATGCTTTCCTGAGTTTCCTGAAATCCTTTTGTTCAGTGCTTTGCGCGATGAGGCCGGAGTTGACGCTGGAGTTGTAGTGTTTGAAGATGGAAGGGATGTCGATGCCGTAAGGGCAAGGCATGCAGTACTGGCAGCCCGTACACGGCACTAGCGGGTAGTTGCTGATCAGGCCGGCCATTTCCTCAAGGAACTCCAATTCCTCCTCATTAAGCGGTTTGAAGCGCTCGAAAGTGGAAATGTTGTCCTGGAGGTGCTCCATGTAGGTCATGCCGCTGAGAGCCGTAAGGACTCCCGGCATGGTGCCGACGAAGCGGAACGCCCAGGAGGCGATGGAGCGGGATGGCTCCCTCTCCTTGAAGCGTTCGGCCACGGGCACTGGAACGCTGCTCAGGCGTCCGCCGAGCAGCGGCTCCATGATGACCACGGGGATGCCTCTGGACACCAGTTCCTCGTAAGCGTACCTAGCGCTGTAGTTGCCGTGATTCCAGTCGACATAGTTCATCTGTATCTGGCAGAAGTCCCAATGATAGGTATCATGAAGGGCTAGGAGTTCGTCCAGGCCCCTCTCCGTGCCATGGAAGGAGAATCCAAGGTTGCGTATGCGGCCCTCGGCACGTTCCTTCAGGAGGAAGTCCAGCAGGCCGTTGTCCAGGAACCGCTGCCTGAAAGCTTCCATGCCGGGGACATTGTGCAGCAGATAATAATCGATATGGTCGGTATCGTAGAAAGCCAATGACCGCCTGTACATGGCTACACCAGCCTCATAAGTGGGTTCGAAACCACGGTGGTTGGAGAGTTTGGTAGCGATGTAGTAGCTGTCGCGAGGGTGCCGTGAGAGCGCCTTGGCAGTGGCCGCCTCGCTCTGCCCCTGGAGATACACCGGGGCAGAGTCGAAATAATTGACACCATGCTCGATAGCATAGTCGACCATCTCGTTGACCTTCTCCTGGTCGATGACTTCATTGCCGGCCTCGTCCCTTTTCATGGGCCACCGCATGCAGCCATAGCCAAGGAGGGAAACCTTGTCGCCCGTATTGGGATTGGTACGCAGCGGCATGCCTTCGGACACTTCGGTATCCCCGGCTTTCACGCCCGAACCGGACTTACATGCGGCTGCCGCCGAGCCCAATACCAGGGCGCCGGCGCCAGCCTTGATGAAATCCCGTCTGGATATGTCTCCCATGGGTGTCAGAGTTTTTCCTGCTTGAGGGCTTCGACGTAGTTGTCGATACGGCGGAGCTCACGGGGGATGCGGATGTGCTGCGGGCAATGCGACACGCAGGTGTTGCACGAGATACAGTGATCCGCCTGACGGATAGTCTCGACGGCCTTGTCGTAGGTCGACAGATATATCTTCTTCAGCTTCTTGAAGTCCTTCTGATCGGTGCTCTGGGCGATGAATCCGTCATTGACGCAGCTGTTGTAATGCTTGAAGATGGTCGGAATATCAATGCCATAGGGGCAAGGCATGCAGTACTGACAGTTGGTACAGGGGATGAGCGGATACTTGCGGATCAGGCCGGCAGCTTCCTTAAGGAACTCCATCTCCTCATCGTTCAGAGGCTTGAAATGCAGGAAAGTCTTGAGGTTGTCCTCAAGGTGCTCCATGTAGGTCATGCCGCTGAGGGTTGTGAGTACGCGGGGCTTCGAGCCGCAGAAGCGGAAAGCCCAGGAAGCAACGGAAGCCTCCGGCTCGCGCTCCTTGAACTGATCGGCCACCACCTTCGGCACGCTGCTGAGCTGGCCACCGAGCAGAGGCTCCATGATGACCACCGGGATACCGCGCTTGTCAAGCTCCGAGTACAGATACTCGGCATCTCCGGTGTACCAGTCGACATAGTTCATCTGGATCTGGCAGAAGTCGAAATGGTACTTGTCGTGGTAAGTCATGATGTCATCAAAACCGGAACGGCTCGGATGCACCGAAAGGCCGAGGTTGCGGATACGGCCGGCCTCCCGCTCACGCACGAGGAAATCCATCATGCCGTTGTCAATCGCACGGCGACGCCAGTCGTCTCCGTCCCGGACAATGTGGATCAGATAATAGTCGATGTAGTCGGTCTGAAGGTTCTTGAAAGAGTCCTGATACATCTTGAGGGAACGCTCGTAAGATGCGTCACCGGACTGGTTGGAGAGCTTGGTTGCGAGGAAATAGCTGTTGCGGGGATGACGCGACAGGGCGATGCCCGCAGCAGCCTCGGACTGGCCCTGCAGATACACCGGGGATGTGTCGAAATAATTGACGCCATTTGCAAGGGCATGGTCAACCAACTGATTGACAGACTCCTGGTCCACTACCTGCTTCCCGTCTGGGCCTGCAGTCATCTGCCAGCGCATGCAGCCATAGCCAAGTATCGATACCTTGTCACCTGTATTGGGATTGGTCCTGAGGGGCATGCCCTCAGTAATCTCGGCATCCCGGTTGTCCTTTCCCTTGCCGCCTGGCTTGCAGGCCGCGGCCGCACCGAGCGCAAGCGCACCGGCGCCCGCCGCCTTCATGAAATCTCTTCTGGAAAAATCTTTCATGGCTCTACTCCTTTATGTGTGAGACAAGGCCTTCAACATGGATGGCGCTGATCGGACGCGAAGGGCAAAGGTACTCGCACTTGCCGCAGCCGATACAACGGTCCTCGATGACGCTGGGAATGAGCGGAGACTGGCGGTCATCCTTGACCTTGCGGACCATCGAAATGGCTCCCGCAGGGCAATGGGATGCGCAGGAACCGCAGTCCACGCCCTGGGTATTGGCGATACAGAGATCGTAGTCAACAACCGCGCGACCGATATGGATCATGGACTTCTCTTCCTTAGTGATGGGAAGGATGGCTCCGGCGGGACAGACCTGCGAGCAGTTCGTACACTCCGGACGGCAGAAGCCGCGGTCGAAATCCATCTTGGGCTGCATCAGGTGGCCGGGATCGGTGCTCGGACGGAGCACATTGTTGGGGCAGTTGGCCACGCACAGCTGGCAGGCGGTGCAATGCTTGTAGAAATGCTTCGCGCTCTCAGCTCCCGGAGGGACGAGGCGCTGCTCGCGCTTCGGAGCCTTCTTGGGAAGGATGGCGGCCAGACCGCCGTCAGTCTTCTCGCCCTCCTGGGCGTGAAGCAGGGCGGCGGAACCCGCCATAAGGGCACCCAGCATGAATGCGCGCTTGCCGGCATCCGGGGCCTCGGAGGCAGACTCCTTCGCTTCGCTCGGAGCGACGGGCTCGGCCGGGGCCGGAGCCGGGGCCGCGGCAGGGGCCGGAACGGCCTTGGCCGCGGGCTTGGAGCCGTAGGCGAAGCGGAGCTTCAACGCTCCCTCAGAGCACTGTTCGACACAGTCGAAACAGACCACACAGCGCGAGCAATCGACCTTGTGTGCTTCCCCGTCGATGCAAGAGGCCTTGCAGTTCTTGTAGCATTTGCCGCAGGAGATGCACTTGCTCTCATCAATTGTCATGCGGAACAGTGAGAAGCGCGAAATGAAACTCAGCGTCGTGCCCACGGGGCAGATATTGTTGCACCACGAACGTCCGTCGGTCCAGGCCAGGTAAGTCACACAAGCCAAAGTCAGGAAAGCAATCAGCGGAACCACCCATCCGACAGGATGGACGATGCTCGTAACGATGCGTCCGTAAGCGCTATAAGGAGCTATCAAGGCAACGATTACCTGGATCCCGAGTATCAGGCAAAGTACGAAAACGCCCCAGATGCCGTAACGGAGAGCCTTGTGTTCAGGCTTGTATCCGAAGGTCTTGCCGAGGCGGCGTTCAAGTTTGGGTACGGGCTTGCCCGCGGCCTTGGCCTTGGCGGCGCGGCGGGCAAAGCGCTTCATCTGGAGCTTCCCGAGCGTGCGGCGGACCCACAGCACCAGGTCCTGATATACGCCGAGAGGACAGATGACGGAACAATAGATCCTGCCGCAGACGAATGTCAGCAGCACGAGCGCCACGATGACCGCCACATTGAGGGCGAGGCAGGCCGGCAGGAACTGCAGCTTGGCCATCCAGCCCCACCACTGATGTCCTATGCCGACGAGCAGCAGGGTAATACCGACAAAGAAGACGGCTGCGAGCGCGATTCTGGTTTTCTTAAGCATAAGAAGGTTTGTATTAGTGCATTAAAAAAGACATAATCATTCTTACAAATATAAGAATAATTATGTCCAAAAATCACGAAATATGGGGAGAGCCCCCAAAAAACGGTTATTCCGACATCGTACCCATCAGCAAGACAGCATTGCTGTCAGTCTCACGGATAATGAACGCAAAGGGACGGTTGGCATCGAACACTACCTTCTTAGGCTCCTCTCCCCCTGCGGAACCGTCCATTCCAATCACAGTCACGGCAGCGAACTCCGTACCATTCTCGGACACATCGACCCTTGCCTTCTGGATGACCTTGCTGATAGACAGTTTCTCAGAACTGATCCCGGAGAAATCCGCCTGGACTCCCGAGAACGGAAGCTTCAGGCCAAGCTCTTCGAGACATTGCGGGAAAGCATCACCCGTGCTGTACTCCAAAGAAAACTTGGGGATAAAAAGGTCAACGGGAGTCGGGGACAAATGACGAAGCGTTTCAGAATCCACTGATTTCATGATATCCGAAACAGGCTTTCCCTCGTTCGGGAGGATAACATCAAACTCGTAGGCCAGTCCGTTGCCATAACGAACGCCGACCATCTCATAATCTTCGAATCTACGATAATAGAAACTTCCGTCAAGGTGAAGGAAATCCTTGCCAGCCGTGGCATTGCTCCCATGGAAAGGACGGTCCTTCTCAACCTGCCACTCAACACTCCAAGGAGCCTTGAACAGCAACGCATTTATAAGCATCATACGGGTCTGTTCATCCAGCCCGTCAAGCATCTTCTGTATCTTGCCGTTAGTCTTGGAAGCACACCATTCGTTGATCCGGTCCAGTGTCTCTGAAAGCGTGAAATCGACAGAGAAACTCTCCGCCGCGAACGACTTGGACAGTTGCTCGGCATAGGCCTCCTTGATATCGAGGTTCTTGGCTGCCCAGAGCGAATTGCTGCACGTAAAGCTGACCTGCTTATCGGCTGTAACAAGCCCCTCGATCATTTTCGCATAGAACGCTCCCACTTCCTCGCGGGAAGCCTCACCCCAACCAAGTACACTGCTGAACTGGTCGTAAGTCTCCCCGCCTGCACCTTCAGCAGCCATTGATAACGCAAGAGACAGACTAAGAGGAGAGAAAACGATATCCTTCTTCCCGTCAGCCGCCTTTATCAACTTGCCGAAAACATTAAACCCGAATTCATTCGAAGCATCACGTATTCCCATATCAGATGACGTCAGACGGATCGGGACATAAGCATATAAATCCTCCGGAGACACTGGGGTCACAGGTGTCTCAGGATTGGAGGGTGTTTCAGGGACTTCCGGGATTTCCACCACCTCCGGATCCAGTTCCTCTTCGAGGTCAACCCTGTCCGTCTTGCCACATGCGCATGCCCCGGCAAACGCAAATCCTACCAAAAGGAGTTTGAAAACAAAGCTTTTCATAATACCCATAATCATATATCAACGGCTAAAATATTAATTCTCAGTGGAATTTGCAAGCATGGATCTAATTAAAAGGGCCCCGGTTTTCCGGGGCCCTGATCATTTATTCTGTCAAAAACTGTATCCGATACCGAAGAGCAAAGAGTTGCCGAGTGTTTCGGAGGCAGTGAGGAACGCTAAATCAAGCGAAAAGCCTGAAAACTCCAAGCCCAGGCCGAGCGATGCATACGACGCAAGGGCTTTGGCTGGATCGCCGTAATGATAGCCTGCACGCAGGGAAGCGATATCCGCAATACAATACTCTACGCCCAAGCCAGCCATCAACGCACCGCTGAAAAGGTAGTCGACCTCGGCCGAGGCCGTAAGGCCTGAGGCCGAGTATGCGGCGCCTGCTTTGACCAGCATCGGCTGGGCATAAGTGCCGGCGCCGTAACTGACAGGAGTTCCAAGATTGCAGAGTCCGGCAGCGGCGCTGAAGCTGTTTCGGGAATACAAGGCTGTAATGTCTGCTCCAATAGCAGTGCCTTTCATCCCTTCAGCTATGGACGAGCTGGTAAAACGTCCTGATACGCCCAATGAGAGCCCGTCTGATATGGCATAGGAGAAGCCTACACCCGCCAGGAGATCACTCGGAGCAAAACTCCCTGAAACCTGCCCGGTAACGGAAGTAATGTCATATGGCTTGTCCCGGAGCATACGTCCGGTAAAACCGACGGCCATCCTGTCGTTAAGCCTGTAAAAGAATCCAAGGCCGGCAAGCATATTGTCTGCGGTATTTGGAGCCCATATCCCATAGGATGCGGCCACACTGAACTCCTTGTCTGACAATGCCATGGCTGCGGAATTGTTGTCCACCGCATAAGCATCGGCGACACGGGCAATGGACGAACCGCCGGTAGCCGCTGCCTCAGGATCAGCGCCGATCAGCAATGAAGGGAGCGCCTGGGCCGAAGCGGCCAACACGAAACTCATATATACGATAACTGCAAGTATCTTTCTCATAGTATTTTCGGATTACTGTTTCACAATCGTATAGCGGTCATTGCCGATCCTCACATAGTATACTCCTCCAGGCTGATCTTTCAAGTCGATTGACATGGGAGAGAACGGATCAAGTGTCACATCCCCTTGCGAGAACACGACGGCACCCGCCTTGTTCGAAATGGTCAGGCTAACAGTCTTTGCCTCTCCGGGACGGATGTACAGATAATCCTTGACAGGATTGGGGTACAGGTCATAGGGCCTTGAATTGTCGCGTACAAGTACGCGGAACTCATGTGCGGCGGAGCTGCCACGCGCATCTTCTGCAGTAACTGTCAGCGTAGTGGCACCAAAGGAGTGGCCCTTCATCGTGAGGATTCCTTCAGACACGGTAGCGTTAACGATAATGCTCGCAGAAGATGAAGTGATGGTATAGCTGAGCGTCTCTCCATCAGGATCACTGAAAAAGTCCTTGAGATTGAAGGTCTTTTCTTCAGATAAGGAATTGAAAAGCAGGTCGTCGAATCCTCCCTTTGCCTGAGGAGCACTGTTGGGCAGGATGGTATAACTGAAGGACTGCTCTGTAGTATCGAAGCCATCGGTGACGGAAATCACGCCGTTGTAGATCTTCCCGTCATCTGCATTCAATGCATTGACATCCAGCGTAATCACACCTTCAATAAAAGAAGCCGTAAGTCCTTGCAATCCCTCGGTCACAGTAAAGCTGAGATTATGGCCATCGGCATCGGAGACACGGAAACGCATGGAACCCGAAGCGTGGGATGCAAGTCTGAGTGATGTACCGTCAAGGGCCTCGATGACAGGCTTATTATTGTCCCCCGTCCTGGCCGTCAACTCCTCAGACGGTTCAGAGAAAGTACCCATAAGGTTCTCCGTGTAAATACAGATATGATAGTCCGTACTGAACTCCAGGTCAGAAAGTGTTGCAGTCATAGCAGAACCCGCCGTTTTACCACCGCCGAAAACACGTAACCTTTCCACTCCTTCGCCAGGAGCAGATGGATCAAATGGTTCAATAGGGTCCGTACTGTAGTAAATATCATACGCATAGGGTGTCTCACCATTCAATCCCACTGGAACGGTCCAAGTCAGATCCAGATAGTTGGAACGGGGCGTTACCTTCAAGTCGGTGACTGCTGCCGGGGCCTCTTCCGACGACTCCGCAATCAATGCGGCATAGGCGTCAATCAGTCCAGCACCCAATTTCGTGGCGTATGATCCGTTCTCTTCAAGGGCCCTCTTGTTTGCGGTGCTCTGCATCAGGTGGATAAGCTTGTCACGCGTGAAACCTTTGCGTCCGGCACCATAGTGCGAAACGATGAGTGCAGCTACACCAGTCACGTGCGGAGCCGCCATTGAGGATCCCTGCATATTGCCATACGAATCATTCGGAAGAGTAGACAGTACATATGTCCCACGATTCGCATCGCCACCAGGAGCACAAATATCCACCCACTCACCATAACTGGTGAAATAAGAGCGCACATAGTTGGCACTGAGGGCAGCGACTGCAAAGACATTGTCGTCCATTGCCGGATGCTCTATTTCCCGGCCGTCATTGCCAGCGGCAAAAATGATCAAACCACCCGCCATAGGGCCGGTCTGCTCGCCATTCTCATCAAAGCCGGCATAAGTGTTGAAATAATCGATAGCCTCGACATAAGACTTGGGGGTCGCCTGCTCATTATTGGTAAATCCCCAACTGCAATTGATAAGCACAGCTCCATTATCGGCTGCATAAACGAAAGACTGAGGCGTAAGGGCCCCGTTTTTGCCATCCAACGTCTGTGTACACATGATGCGGACTCCAGACTCCGGAGTACCGTCACCACCGGCAATTCCACTGACACCTATTCCATTGTTATTGACCGCAGCGATGGTTCCAGCCACATGCGTACCATGGTCACCGGGCTCGATCCTTCCGACAGGAACTATGCCGTCATAGGTCATGAAACTGTAACCATAAACATCATCCGCATACCCATTATTATCATCGTCCTCACCTGGTTTGCCATTGAGTTCGGCCTCATTGACCCACATGTTGGGCTGAAGATCCTCATGCAAGTAATCCACTCCAAGGTCATTAACAGCCACGATCACCTCCGGCTTTCCGACTTCGACAGTCCAGGCATTGAAAGCGTTCACGTCGCAGCCTTCCGCCCACTGGGCCTTGCCCCCGGGGTTCTGATAATGCCATTGCTGAGGTAGACGAGGATCGTTGAAAGGGTATGAGAACTCTTTCGCCATGGCCTTAGGCACAAATTCGACGTATTCGATATCATCAAGAGACGAGACAACATCACCAGCCTTGGTCATAGGAATAGATGCGTCAAAGGATATGTCATACCACAAGTGCAGTCCGGACTCGCGATGACGACGTTCCCATTTTCCTGCCGGAGGGAAAGTACGAGTCATAGTATAATCACCCAATGATGAAAGATCGATTCCTGCAGCTTTGGTATCAACAAGCTCATGCTTGAGTTTGATACGGATGAGTCCAGGAACAGAATTGGAAGGAACTTGGATGGAATCCACTTCTGGTTCAGCAACTTGCACTTCCCGTGAACAGGAGAACAACGAGAATACTATAAGGACAAGTATCGGCGACTTAATCTTCATGTCTGGAGACTAAATAGTTATGAATGAAAATGACAAAAAGGAGCGCTCATGGTAAGCGCTCCTTTATTATTGATTATCAGGAGATCAGTCCATTTCGAAAGTTTCTTCTCCGTAACCGAAGTAACCGGCACTCACGTAGTATACGAGGAGGAAATGGAAAGTCTTGGTCGCAGCATCGTAATAACCGGTGCCGTCTACAGCAGGATCCCAATCTGAGAAGTAAGCCGAGCAATCGTTAATGCGCACAGCGCCATAAGAGCTATGCGTATAAGCAGTCGGGCCGTCATCAACGACTACCGCTCCATCCTTGATGGAGAAATAGAAATTGGTATCATTGCCCCAGTGGGTGATATAATACACATCAAAGCCTTCAGCCTTGTAAATCTCAAGGCCGGGATCATCTCCCTGGAAGAAGCACTCTTCATTATAATGATATGTTCCAGTGCCATACTTCGCAAAAGTATATGCCTTCTGGAGGGTTACATTAATGCTGGAGCGAGTGAACTTCTCCTGTCCTTCGATGGTAAGGGAACCCTTGCAGGAAGTACCGACGTCAACTTTGGATAAGTCCAGCTGAATACTGGTTTCATACTCACCGGCAGCGAAACTGACCGAACTCGGGCAGACACCGGAGGGAAGAGTAGACTTGATATTGAACGTCTGTGCGGTAGCAGCACTACTCCTTGCCACAGGAACATTGAAAACAGTAGTCGATGCAGGAAGGGAAGTATTGCTGATAACCGTCTGGACGAAAGAAGCGTTATTGGTGGTATCCGTGCTGAATGTCTCTCCGATGTTGTCGACGTTACACGCGACAAAGGAAACAGCAGCCATCAAAGCCAGGACACTTTTGATAATATTCTTCATATGCATAATATTCTAAGGTTGATTACTCAGCGTCCACTTTAGGAGCCTTTGCAGGATCATCACCCTCGAGATCGCTGGTCGGATAGCTTCCGACAGGGTTCTGGAGAATGTACTTGTTGGCGTTATACTCCTTGGCAGGAATGGTCATCACCCAGTCGAAGGACTCGGGATCGTCTGTATGCAGGCTGGTAAGCAGACCGGCAATGGGGTGCCCCATGTCAGTAGTGCGGACAAAGCCCTGGCGGAGACGCTTGATATCATAGACACGACCGAACTCACCCCAGAGCTCGATACGGCGCTGGAGAAGGATCTCCTCAAGGAGGGAACCGGTCTCATCGGTAGTGAGAGCACCAAGGGCGGTACCGGAGAGGTTGGAACAGTCATAACCGGGCTCACGGGTCTTCATGAGCTCGTTAAGTGCAGATTTGGCCTCAGCCTCATTGCCCAGACGGCAAGCGGTCTCAGCAATGATGAGCTGCATCTCAGGAGCACGCATGAAGATATGGTCGGCACCGGTCTGCGGAGCGGAAGCGTCCTTGAAGAGGAACTTGTACTGCTGGTAGCCCTTGGTAGAGCCGTCAGCCAGAACCTCATAGCTCCACCAACCGCGACGGCCGTCATTCTCGCCAATCCTGTCATAGAGCCATGCGGAGCAGCACTTGCGGGCACGGGCGCCGTAGCCGCCGAACGCGATGTCCATGTGGGCAAGGAACTGAGGGTTGGTTGTACCCTGAGCCTCGATGACCTCGGCACCCCAAAGGACACTCTTGTCGAATGCGTCGTTGTAGTGGAAATCCTTGTTGAAGGCAAAGTCGCCACCCTTGACTGCGATGACAGCTGCGTCGTGAGCCTTCTGATAGTCACCCATATAGAGGGCGATACGAGCCTTGAGGCCGTTGGCAACATACTTGTCGAAATGCGAAGGGTGCTGCTGTTTGTACTCACCAATAAGGCTGATGGCCTGATCGATGTCGGACATAGCCTGAGCGAAGACCTCGCGGTTAGTGGCACGGGGCTTACCCTGGGTACCGGCAACGGTAGGTTCGGTGTAGATAGGAACGCAGAGGCGATCCTCATGGCCGATATAGCTGCGGGCAAAAAGCATGCCGGCATAGGCATATGCATAAGCACGGAAAGCGTATGCATTACCGACAATATAGTTTGCGAGTGCAGGGTCTCCCTCCATCTGCTCGGCAGCGTCAATGATGTAATTGACGTTGGAGATAAGCGTGAAGTAGTAATTCCAAGCATCGTAAGGACGCCAAGTGGTGCTATTGAAAGCATCCTTGACATCGTAGAGATAGTCATACCAGAACCAACCTGAACCCTGGGCGGCCATGACCATGTCTTCACCCATAAGGTCAGCCATCAGGTTGTAGGACTGAGGGCCGAAGCACTGGTGATAGTTTCCGGTGGTCGTCTGGCCCCACCGCCAGAAGAATCGGATTGTTCCATTAAGAGCCATCAAACCGCCTTCAGTGTCGGTGAATACGGTATCACCAGACACAGCATCCGTCGGATTGGTGTTGAGGAGTTCCTGGTCGCATGCGGTGAAAGTCAACGCTGCGAAAGCCATCAATGCAAAAAATATCTTTTTCATATTCAGAGTCTCCTATCATTAGAAATTGATGTCGATACCAAGAGAGAAAGCACGAGTCGGCGTGTAAGCATAGTTGGTACCGCCGGAGATGCTGTACTGAGGGTTGAGACCGTTCAACTTGCTGAAGAGAGCAATGTTGTCACCGACAGCGAACAGACGCAGGGACCTGATACCAGCCTTCTGGGTCCAGTTAGTCGGCAAGGTATAGCCGATCTGGATGGACTTGATGGCGAAATAGGAAGCGTCGATGAGCCAGCGGTCTGCGGAAAGGTTGCCGGAGTTCGTGAGAAGGACAGGGACATCGGTGATGTCACCAGGCTTCTTCCAACTGCGCAGGGCATGCTTGCTCCAAGTATCGCCAGCATAGGTAACCTCCATCGTACCGGCATAAACGGAATCATAAGTAACTCCGCCCACGGAGAAGGTGGTCAGGAAACTGAAGTCAACAGGACCGAACTGGAAATCGGAACCGAAAGAACCCTGGAAGAGGGGCTCGCGGCTACCGCGATAGTACTTGCTGTTGGTGGCGAGGGTCTTGTCGTTAGTAATATAGTCTTCACCGGTCATCCAACGGCCGGCGGCCTCATTCCAAACGATATCCTTGCCGTCCTCGGTCTTAAGGGCCTTGCCTGCAGCCTGAAGATCTTCCACGACCTCGTCGGCAACGGCGTCATAAGCCCAGTAGAGAGGCTGTCCGTTGGCAGGATCCACTCCCGCGAACTTAGTAACATAGTAAGTATAAATCGGCTTGCCTACCTGGATGATTTGGGAGCCGCTGGTGATGGTATCATCGCTGGTGAGGGCGAGGACCTTGTTGCGGTTGAAGTAGCCCATGAGGGTGCTGCTGGCGCGGACGTTTCCACTCTTGAGCCAGTTCAGGCGGATGGTACCCTCGACACCCTGGTTGCGCATGGAACCGACATTGGCATTGTATCCGTTGAAACCGGTGGAAGTAGGCATCGGGAACGAAAGGAGCATGTCGGAAGTAAGGGAGTTGTAGTACTCGACTGTAAGGTTGAGGAGCTGGTTGAAGAACGTGCCTTCAAAACCGGTATTCCAAGTACCCTTCTTCTCCCAAGACACGGCAGGGTTGGCAAGTGAACTGACCACGGCACCGGCATTGCTTGCATTCGGATAAGTAAGGTCATAGAAAGACTGCCATGCATAGTAGGAACCGATTGAGTCGTTACCGAGCTGACCATAAGAGAGACGGACAGTGAGATTGTCAATCCAAGGAATGCTCTTCATGAAGTTCTCCTGAGAGAGACGCCAGGAAGCACCGAGAGACCAGAACTGACCCCAACGGTTATCCTGATAGAAACGGGATGAACCGTCAGTACGCCAGGTAGCCTCGAGATAATACTTGTCCTTGTAGTCAGCAGCCAGACGGCTGAAGAAGGATTCCATGCGATAGACGTCGGAATAGGAGTTGTTTCCGGTCACATTGGTAGCAGGAGCAAGCTCGATGATGCCGGGATAAACTCCGGTACGCTCGGCATAGAGGTACTTGTAGTTGTAGTTGTAGTACTCATGACCGACCTGGGCGAGAGCGTGGAAGTCATTAAAGGTACGCTCATACTTCAGGATCTGGTTCCAGGTATAAGAGAAGGAACGGGTGCTGTACTTGTCAACCTCGCCACCGACGGAGGAACCGTCACCATGATAAGGATTGTAGTAAGAGGTGATGTAGCGACCATCAATATCGGCACCGAAATTGGTACTGAGGCTGAGGCCCTTGAAAACACCCATCACATCGTTATCGCCGCCGAGGGTAGCATAAGCGCGGATACTGGTATTGTCGCGCATTGTCTCGTAGATATTGTCTTTGAGGTCACCGACAACATTGAAACGGGATGCCTTAGGACGGTTGTTCTCTCCATAGTCGAACTGCTTGTTGCCGTTTGCGTCGAGGGCATCCTTTCCAGAATCGTCCTTAAGGTAAACAGGGAAGATAGGAGCCATGAACTGAGCGGTGTACCAAGCATTACCAGTCTGGGTGTTGGAGTACTGGGAGCTATTCTGAATCGTGTAAGCATAGCTGGCGCTGGCACCGAGCTGCATCCAATCGTTGACAGTATGGTCGACGTTTGCGCGGATGGAGTAGCGTTTGAAACCGGTGGTTATGAGGACACCGTTATCGTCAAGGTAGCCAAAAGAAAATGCATGCTTGGTCTTGCGGTCACCACCGCTCACACCGAGCTGATACTCCTGGCGGAGAGCTTTCTTGTTGGTAAGGACATCCATCCAGCTCTCATTCCAAGCGGGATTGGCGTCGGCACGGACAAGACCGGTCTCAGGATCGATTACCTGATCCCAGGTGTAGTTCTTGTAAGGATTGTAGAACTCACCACCAAGGGAAGCAGACATATTCTTGGATGCCAACAACTTGGCTTCTTCAAGGGAGTAACCACCATTAAGGTAGTAGTTATTCTTGAGGGCTTCCCAGGTCAACTGGACAAACTCATTCTGATTGACCATATCATAGTCCTTGATCGAACGGGACTGCAGACCTACCGTGGCCTTGAAGTTCACAACCGAACGGCCTTCAGATCCGCGCTTGGTGGTGATCATGATGACACCATTGGCGGCGCGGGAGCCGTAGAGGGCGGCTGCGGAAGCGTCCTTGAGGACAGTCATGGACTCGATGTCGTTGGGGTTCAGGGAAGAGAGCGTGCCACCGAAAGGAACACCATCAACGATATACAGCGGAGAGCTGGAAGCGTTGATGGAGCCAGTACCACGGATCTGAACGGACGCTCCCTCACCAGGCTGGCCGGAACCGGCAGTCGTGGTAATACCGGCAACCATACCTTCAAGAGCCTTGGAGACATTGGCGACCGTACGTTTCTGGAGACTCTCGCTCTTGACCGTTCCGGCAGAACCAGTAAACGAGGACTTCTTGGCCGTACCATAGGCCACGACGATGGACTCGTCGAGGTTCTCGGTGTCAGGATCAAGTGACACATTGATGGTGCCGCGTCCGTTGACCTGCTCGACCACGGTTACATAACCGACAGCGGTAAACTCGAGCGTTCCGTTGGACGGGACATTGATGGAATAAGCGCCTTCCGCATCGGTATAAGTACCGGTCATGGTACCTCTAAGCGCGATGGAAGCAAAAGGAACGCCTTCTCCTGTCGCCGAATCCTTTACAGTACCCGACACACGCATGTTCTGCGCAGACAGGGAAACCGTCAGAAGCACAAACAGAGTGCTGAAGAACAGTTTTGCTTTTTTCATAAGCTTGACGATTAATTAAACATAAACATTGAACTGATACTCAAATCAAAGATGCCGTTACAAACCACCAATACCACTGTCCTTAATAATATATAGGTTGCAACAACATCATAGGGGCGGTTTACTATTAAAAAGCCGCTGCCTATATTATATTCAAGATACAAATTTGTGACTAAATTTTCATTTATCCAAATATTGAAGTAATTAAAAAACGAGGACTATACTTGTTAAATGGCAATTGCTCTTATGTTTTAAAATGTAATTTTAGATTTTTACTTTTGATTTAAAAGTGGTTTCGCTTCAAATTGCCAATTTATCAACTTCCCAAAAAACTGAACAGATAATGGTTAATGAATCTGGTTCGCTTGGGCGTATCTTGAGATTGAATCCGTAGTTCGTATCTTCCATTTTTAGTCCAGTTTGGCACGAATATGGCAACATAAAAAGTACGATTGATTAAACATAAACATTGAAGCTATATATTCGGAGGAAGTCGTGAGATTTTCTCCGGATTTTTAATTTAAATACAGAGTCCCCCATTACGCTTACGATTTTTAAGCATTATCAAGAGAATCGTTCTAAATAATTTAGGTAGACGCTTTAATACTAAGCAATTCTGAACTTTCAAACCGTAAGCAAAAAAATATTAAAAATTTTTAATTAATCGGATTTTTATTTATTTTTACAATCGAAAAGACGAAAAAGGACTGATTGTACTGAAGCAACAGTTACATTTTTATATACCAACTTAATCATTGTCCTATGAAGAGAATCAAAGTTCTTCTCTCAATGCTGCTCCTTTCCGCAGGCCTGATGGCATCCGCCCAGACCATCAGCGTGAGAGGTGTCGTGAAGGATTCATCTACTGGCGAATCCATTCCCGCAGCATCCGTTATCGTCAAAGGGACATCCAACGGAACCATTACGGACAACGATGGTAACTATACCATCTCCGTAGCTTCCGACGCTTCCCTTGTTGTATCTTCAATCGGATACCGTACCCAGGAAGTCGCAGTCGAAGGACGCAGGTCCATCGACATCGAACTCCTCCCCGACATCGAGTTCCTCGACGAGGTGGTGGTGACCGCCATGGGTATCTCCCGTGAGAAGAAAGCCCTTGGATACGCCGTCCAGGACCTCAAGTCCGACGAGCTCGTCCATGCGGCCAGTGCAAGTCTCAGCTCCGCCCTTCAGGGCAAGCTCTCCGGTGTGGAGATTTCATCTTCGTCCGGTATGCCCGGAGCTTCCTCCAAGATCGTCATCCGCGGCGCCCGTTCACTCGATGGCAACAACACGCCTCTCTACGTAGTTGACGGTATGCCTGTGGCTTCCACTCCTGACATCGGTACCGGCAACTCCGTTACCGGATCCGACTATGCCGGACGTTCCCTCGATATCGACCCCAACGACATCGAGAGCATCAACGTGCTGAAGGGTCAGGCCGCTTCCGCACTCTACGGAATGCGCGCTTCCAACGGTGTCATCATCATCACCACCAAGAAGGGCTCCGCCGCACAGGCTGGCAAGACCTCTGTCACCCTCACCACAAACTATTCTTTCGACACACCTGCCGTCTATCCTGAGGTTCAGTACAAGTACGCCCAGGGTTCCGGTGGCAAGTACAGCCCCAAGTCCTCTCTGTCATGGGGTCCGCTCATCACCGAGCTCCCCAACGATCCCGGCTATGGCGGCAATGTCTCCAACAGCTACACCGACGCTCAGGGCATCCATACCGGAATGTATTATCAGCCGCAGCGTGCCGAAGCCGGTCTCGATCCTTGGACCACCCCCGCTGTCTATGACAACATCAAGGGCTTCTTCCAGACTGGCCACACCTTCAGCAACAATGTCAGCGTAGCCCACAATGCCGGTACGGCGAACTTCATCTTCTCCCTCGGCAACACTGACACGAGCGGTATCATCGACGGCACCTACATGAAGCGCTACAACGCCCGCTTCGCATCCGATGCCAAGCTCAACAAGTATTTCACCATGGGCTTCAGCGGCAACTTCGTCCAGTCCGACATGAACAAGCAGTCGGGTGCCAACGACGGTATCACCGCCGGTCTTTACCACGTTCCCGCCAACTACGACCTCATGGGACTCCCTACCCATGTTCCCGGAGATCCTTACACCCAGGTCAACTTCCGTAACCTGACGTTCAACAACCCTGTATGGGCCACCACAAACAACTTCTTCGGTGAGAAGTCCCAGCGCTTCTACGGCAACGCCTACCTTGACTTCAAGACCGAGTTTGCAGGCGCACACAAACTCGATATCAAGTACCAGATCGGTGCTGATGCCTATACCACCGCTTACCAGGATATCTTCGGATACGGCAGCAAGGGCGCCGACGGTGAGATCACCGAGCGCACCCTTACCGAGAACCAGACCAACTCGCTCCTCACCGCGAACTATGTCTGGGCCATCAATCCCGACCTGAACTTCACCGCTCTCCTCGGAAACGAGATCGTCTACGGCAGGGAGAAGTACCTTTATGCCTATGGCAACCACTTCAACTTCGCCGGCTGGAACCACCTCAACAATGTGGCCTCCTACTCGGCTTCCGAGTCCTACAGCAGGAACCTCACCTTCGGTACCTTCGGTGAGGTCGCACTCGACTACAAGAACATGCTCTTCCTGAATGCGACCTTCCGCTCCGACTACGTATCCTCGATGCCTCACGGCAACAGGACCTTCACCTATCCTTCAGCCTCGATCGGTTTCATCTTCACGGAACTCGACGGCCTGAAGAACAACGTCCTCACCTACGGTAAGCTCCGCGCTTCCTACGCCGAGGTCGGTCAGGCAGGTACCTATCACGATTCGTACTATTCCACTCCGGGCTTCGGAGGCGGCTTCTCCAGCGGCACTCCGGCCATGTATCCTACCAACGGCGTCGTGGCCTATACCCCTTACGCCAGGATCTATGACCCGAACCTCCGTCCTCAGAACACCAAGTCTGTCGAAGGCGGCATCGACCTCGCATTCTTCGACGGCCGCATCACCTTCGAGTACACCTTCTCCCGTCAGGACGTGAAGGATCAGATCTTCGCCGTCCCTATGGCATCTTCCACCGGTTACGCCGAGAAGATGACCAACGCCGGAAAGGTCCACACCAACGCCCATGAGCTTACAGTTGGCTTCATCCCTGTCCAGACCAGAAACTTCTCCTGGGATGTCAATGTCAACTTCACCAAGATCGACAACTATGTGGATGAGCTCGCAGAGGGAGTCTCCAGCATCATGCTCGGAGGTTTCGTCGAGCCTCAGGTCCGTGCAGGTATCGGTGACAAGTATCCCGTCATCTACGGTATCGACTACGTCCGCAACGAGGACGGCGTCGTCATCGTCGATAAGGACGGTTTCCCGATGGCCGGCGACAACGCCGTCCTCGGCGCCGTCTCCCCTGATTTCCAGCTGGGTCTCAGCACCGGTTTCGACTGGAAGGGTCTCAGGCTGAACATGGTATTCGACTGGAAGAAGGGCGGCAGGATGTACGCAGGCTCCGCAGCGATGATGGAGTACTACGGTACCGCACTCGTCTCCCAGGAATTCAGGGAGAAGGATTCGTTCATTTTCGACTATGAGCCTTCCGTGAAGATCACCGGATACGATGCTAACGGCAACGCCCAGTATGCACCCAACGATATCCAGATCGACGGCCAGTACGCTCAGTCCTACTTCTCCACCCTCAACGATATCTCCAAGTATTTCGTAAGGGATGCTTCCTATGTGAAACTCCGTGAGATCTCCCTCAGCTATCCGATCGTCAAGGCCAAGTGGGGCTCCGTCTCCGCCAGCCTCTTCGGAAGGAACATCCTTCTGTGGACCGCCATCGCGGGCTTCGACCCCGAGGCCTCCCAGGGTAACAACAACATGGCCGGTGGTTTCGAGAGATTCTCCCTGCCCGGCTCTTCGAGCTACGGCGGCGGTCTCAAATTCAATTTTTAAGGAGGGCTAAATCATGAAAAAGATATACAGTTTTATCAAGACGGGTCTCATCCTCTCCGTAGCAGCCCTTTCATTCGCTGCTTGCTCCGAGGATTTCATGGACGAGATCAACCGCGACCTCAGTGTCTCGACGAACTGCGACGCCAAGTTCATCATTCCCGACCTGGAGCTCCGTACGGCCCAGAACATCATCGGCGGTGACTTCAACACCTATTTCGGTTCATACGTCGAGTATTGGGCAGGTACGCACAACCAGCTCTTCAAGGCTGAGAAGAGGGACGCCGAAGTCCGCGTCGCTTCCACTTACAACAACAACTGGGCGACTATCTACGAGAACATCCGTAACGGCAAGCTCATCGTCGCTAAATGCGCTGATGATGCCGAGGGCACTGACGCCGGCGATGCCGGTGCAAGAGGTGTCGGCGAGATCCTCCTCGCTTACAACCTCGCAGTTGCAACCGACGTATTCGGTGATACTCCGTACACCCAGGTGGGTGACGCCGCTACCTATCCTTATCCTGAGGCTGACTCTCAGGAGAGTATCTACAAGGAAATATTCAATCTTCTCGATGCCGGTATCAAGGATGTCACCAGCGGTGGCAACACAGTAGGCCAGTATGACCTTATCTTCGGTGGCAACACCCAGAGGTGGGTCGAGTTCGCCAACGGTCTGAAGGCCCGCTATACCATGAGGCTCATCAACCGTTCCGGAAGCAAGAGCGCCGACTATGGCAAGGTTATAGAGTATGTCGACGCTTCCTTCAAGTCCGCCGCCACCCAGGCTTCCATGTCCTATGACGGCAGCAACCAGAACCCCGTGTTCGACTTCGAGTGGAGCCGCGACGGTATCTCCTCCTGTACCAGCATGTACGACAAGCTGATTGCACGCAACGATCCCCGCGCCGAACGCGTTTACTGGGATCCTTCCTCCTGGGAGCACTATTCTTCCGAGGATGTTCTGGATCTTCTTGCTCCTACCGGAGACGTTGAGGAGTGCCAGTATGTGTATGCATACGATGCATGGTTCTTTGCTGAAGTCGCCCCTGTGCATTTCCTCAGCTACCATGAGCTCCAGTTCCTCAAGGCTGAGGCCCAGGTCCGTCTTGGACAGACCGATGCCGCGAAGGAGACCCTCAAGGGTGCTGTCGTAGCCGCATTTGACAACTATGAGGTCAATGTTGCAGCCGCCCTCGCCGCCCCGTCCGTCAATGCCTATGGCGGCATTGAGGAACCTGACAGCGATCCTTTCACTGCAACAGACGCCGAAGCGTACTTTGACAGCGAAGTCTCTTCACTGTTCGACGCCGATCCCCTCAAGGAGACCATGATCCAGAAGTACATCGGCCTCTGGGGCGCCAATGGCGAGACCGTTGAGACCTATGCAGACATCCGTCGTTTCATGGCTGAAGGCAAGGGTGCCATCTACGGACTCGTCAACCCCGGCAAGTTCCCCCTCAGGTGCCCCTATGGCCAGGATGATGTCGTAGCCAACCCCAACATCGCCAAGATCTACACTGACGCGGGCAACTACGTGTTCTCCGAGAACGTCTGGTGGGCCGGCGGCAACCGTTAGTTCATAACAAGCATTACGATAAAAACCGGGAGATGAATAATCTTCCGGTTTTTTGCTTTGTATGTTTTAATTCATTACCTTTACCAACCATTTTGGATAACAACTAAAAGCATAATAACCATGTCAGAGAAGAATTACAGGATCGAGAGCGACCTGCTCGGAGAGCTCAAGGTGCCCGCCGACGCTTACTATGGAGTACAGACCCAGCGCGCACTCAACAACTACAAGATATCCAATACCCGCATGTGCGACTATCCGGAGTACGTGATATCCATCGCTTATGTCAAGATGGCCGCCGCTGCAGCCAACGCCGAGCTCGGCGTTCTGGACAAGACCATCGCCAACGCCATCATCGCGGCTTGCTGCGAGATCGTGGACGGCAAGTTCCACGACCAGTTCCCTATCGACATGATGCAGGGCGGTGCAGGCACTTCGGTGAACATGAACGCAAACGAAGTTATCGCCAACCGCGCCCTGGAGCTCATGGGACACAAGAAGGGCGAGTACCAGTACTGCTCCCCCAACGACCATGTGAACTGCGCCCAGTCCACCAATGACGCTTATCCTACGGCTTTCCGCTATACTTTCGTCAGGATGAACAAGCACCTTGTCGCCAGCCTGCAGGCCCTGATCGCCGCTTTCCGCGCCAAGGGTGTGGAGTTCAAGGACTACATCAAGATGGGCCGCACCCAGCTTCAGGACGCCGTCCCCATGACGGCAGGTCAGGAATTCAACGCATTCGCCAACAACCTTGAGGAAGAGATCGCCAATCTCGAGCGCAACGCCGTGCTGCTCCGCGAGATCAACATGGGCGGCACCGCCATCGGCACCGGCCTGAATGCGGTGCCCGGCTTCGCCGACCTCTGCACGCGCAAGATGTCGGAGTTCTGCGGCGATGAGCTGACCAAAGCCTCCGACCTCGTCGAGGCTACGCCCGATACAGGCGCCTATGTCAGCTATTCGGCCGCGCTCAAACGCCTCGCCATCAAGCTGTCGAAGATCTGCAACGATCTTCGTCTCATGGCCTCCGGACCGCGCTGCGGCCTGCATGAGATCAACCTGCCTCCGATGGCTCCCGGATCTTCCATCATGCCCGGCAAGGTCAATCCCGTCATCCCAGAGGTCACCAACCAGGTATGCTACAAGGTCATAGGCAACGACACCACCGTAGCATTCGCTGCTGAAGCCGGACAGCTTCAGCTCAACGTAATGGAGCCTGTCATCGCCGAGTCCATCCTCGAGAGCGTAACATGGCTGCGGAACGTCATCGACACCCTTCGCACCAAGTGCATCGAAGGCATCACCGTCAATGCAGAGCATTGCTATGATATGGTCAAAAACTCCATCGGCATCGTGACCGCCCTCAACCCTTATATCGGGTACAAGGGAAGCACCAAAGTCGCGAAGGAGGCTCTCGAGACCGGCCGCAGCGTCTATGACATCGTGCTCGAAAAGGGCCTGATGACCAAAGAGAAGCTTGACGAGGCCCTCAACCCCGCCGCCATGCTCGGCTCCCATACCCTGCTGAAATAGGATTCTTTTTCTTATATTTGCGAAAATCGCAGATATGGGAAAACACTACATACGGACTGCAATGATGCTCGCCGCACTGGCGGGCGTCTTTGCTTGTGGGCATCAGGACCCCGAGGAGGCAGGATTGTCCAAGACGGAGAAGAAGGAACGGACTGCAATCAACACCTTCGCATACAATGTCATGAGCACATACTACCTGTGGAACGAGGAGATCAGTTCCGGCCTGGAATCCTGGACAATGCTTACGGACCCTGTCAAAAAGGTCCAGGAAATCCGCTACAAGGACCGCTCCGGCAAGGATATCGACAGATGGACCATGCTTACGGACGACATAGAGAGCCTGATCAGCTCTACCGGAGGCGTGAGCACGACATACGGCATGGATTTCAAGCTCTACTATTACGACGAATCAAAGAAGGAAGTCTGTATGGTCGTCACCCTGGTCTATCCCGACAGCCCGGCCTCGAATGCCGGTATCAAGCGCGGTGACATCTTTATGAAAGTAGGCGGGAAGCAGCTGACCGAATCGAACTATTCGACGTTGCTGAACGACAGTTTCTTCCATGCCAAATCATGCACCCTCTCGGACCTGCAGGGAAAAGAGTACGGCATGACCGCTGTCGAAATGTACGAGAACCCTGTCCTGGTAAGCAAGGTGTTCGACCTCGGGGACAGGAAGGTTGGATACCTGTTCTTCAACAGCTTCACGCTCGCCGCCTGCAGTGAGCTCGCCGAAGCCGGCAGGTATTTCCGTTCGGAAGGCATAGAAAGCCTCATCCTGGATTTGCGTTACAACGGAGGTGGCTATGTCCTCACCGAGACCCTTCTCGCATCGCTGCTCGCTCCTGAAGCAGAAGTCAAGGCAGGAAGTGTCTTCGAGACAGCTGTTTACAACAGCACCATCGCCGATGCCTGGGGAGATGAGGAGACATGTTTCGCACAGTCTTTCACGATAAGCCAGGGCAACGACAAGTTTACCATCGACATTTCGGACGCCAATATGGGCATCTCACACTTGTACGCTATCATGACAGAGGACAGCGCCTCCGCTTCCGAGAGCCTTATCGTCGGGCTTCTGCCCTATGTGGACGTGAAGATATTCGGCCAGCAGTCACACGGGAAGTTCTGCAGCGGCATCATGTACAGCGCCAAGGACTGGTACAAGGACTATGACGATGTACTGAAGGATGAGCAGAGAGAACTGGGAAACCAGTTTGCCGGGAAATGGGGCATCTATGTGATGATAGGACGCTATGCCGACAAGTACGGCAATACTCCCTGCATGCCGGACGGCTTCAAGCCGGACTTCGAGGTCGAAGACAAACCCGTTGAGCCGTACCAGCTCGGCAATGAGAACGAGGCGATGCTGGCCGCGGTGCTGGCGCAGTTGCGGGGCAGTGACACGACCCCGCACGGCGGCGCCCGCGCAGCGGGGGTCCCGGCGCATGCGCTCGGCGCGGAGATTCCGCGCGACCGCGGCCCCGCTTACGGCACACGCATACTGCTCCAGCAGCAAAAGCCGCTTTAGCGGACAAGCTGCGGAGCTTACTGCATGGAGCCGCCGACGATGTCAAGGATCTCGCTGGTGATCTTCTGCTGGCGGCCTTTGTTGTATTCGAGGGTAAGTTCCTGAAGGATATTCTCGCCGTTGTCCGTCGCCGTCTGCATGGCGATGGTACGGGCGGCATGCTCTGCCGCGACGCTGTCAAGGATGACTGTATAGATGCGAAGGGAGCGGACCAGCGGCAGCAGGTCTGCCAGCATCTCCTCAGCTGAAGGCTCAATGATAAGGTCTTCCGGCCATTCGCGAGTCTCCCCTCCTACGGGAATGACAGGCTGGGCGGGAAGGTAAGTCTCGCAGACTACTTTCTGCGTGGCAGTTGAGACGAAATGGTTGTATATCAGCTCAATGCGGCCATATTTACCGTCGGCGAAAGCTTTCTGCAGCATCTTGGCCAGTGCGTCAGCACTGGCATACGACACGTGTGCTACGAGATCGTTCCAGTCCTTGGCAGACGGATAGCCCGCCCTCTTCATGGGCTCGGCCACCTTCTTGCCGACGGATATCACTTCCACCTCGCAACCCTCCGCTTTCAATGCGTTTACGCGGGCTTTAACCTCGCGGACAACATTGCCGTTGAAGCCGCCGCAAAGCGACGAATTGGACGCAAACGCCACGATTGCGACTTTAGCGGCAGGTTTCTCACCCCTGAAAACGTCCTGCTCCGCAGGACCCCCCCCAAGCTTTCCGCTTGGGTCCCCCCCTCTTATGTTGCCGAGGGTGGCACAGTTTTCAGGAGTGAGAACCTGCCGCTTGTCCAACGGGACACTTGCGAGAAGCAGCTGCAGCATCTCCCGGAGCTTACGCTCGTATGGAGTCATGCTGCCGATGGCATTCTGCGCCTTGTGAAGCTTGGCGGAAGCCACCATCTTCATCGCCGAAGTGATCTTCAGCGTGCTCTTCACGGAAGCGATGCGTCCCTTTGTCTCCTTTAGCGATGCCATGGCGTAAGACTACTTCATCGAAGATGTTACATCTGCGGCCACACTCTCTATGACGGAGGTGAGGCTCTCATCAATCTTGCCGGAGGCCAAAGTATCGAGGACGTCCTGGTGCGATGCCCTCATCCTGTCGAGGAAGATGCCCTGGAACTCCTTGACCTGGTCGATGCGGATGTCCTTCATCAATGCATGGATACCGCAGTAGAGCAGCGCTATCTGCTCCCCTACCGGCATGGGGCTGTACTGCTCCTGGATGAGGAGCTGGTTGTTCTTGCGGCCCTTGTCAAGCGTCATCTCCGTGATCTTGTCCACGTCGGAACTGAACTTGGAGAACGACTCAAGTTCATTGTACTGGGCCTGGTCCATCTTGAGGGAGCCGGCGACCTTCTTCATGGACTTGACCTGGGCGCTTCCGCCGACTCGGGACACGGAGATACCCACATTGACAGCAGGACGGAAGCCCTGGTTGAACAGTGACGACTCGAGATAGATCTGTCCGTCGGTGATGGAGATAACGTTGGTCGGTATATAAGCCGAGACGTCTCCCGCCTGGGTCTCGATGATTGGCAGGGCCGTCAGCGAGCCTCCGGCCTTGACCTTGCCTTTCAAGGACTCGGGAAGGTCGTTCATCTGCTCGGCGACTTCCTGCTGGCCGATGATCTTCGCAGCACGCTCCAGAAGCCTGGAATGCAGGTAGAACACATCGCCAGGATAAGCCTCGCGCCCGGAAGGGCGGCGCAGGATCAGCGACACCTCGCGGTAGGCCACGGCCTGCTTGCTCAAGTCGTCGTAGACGATGAGCGCGGCGCGGCCGGTGTCGCGGAAGTACTCGCCGATCGCGGCGCCCGCGAACGGCGCATAGTACTGAAGCGCCGCCGGGTCAGCCGCAGTCGCAGCCACGACGATGGTGTAATCCATAGCGCCCTTGGACCTCAGCGTCTCGACGATGTTGGCGACAGTGGAACCCTTCTGGCCAACAGCCACATAGATGCAGTAAACCGGATCACCGTTGAGATATCCGCTCCTCTGGTTGATGATGGTGTCGATGGCTATGGCCGTCTTGCCGGTCTGGCGGTCACCGATGATCAGTTCGCGCTGGCCGCGGCCGATGGGGATCATGGCATCGATCGAGCGGATGCCGGTCTGGAGGGGCTCCTTGACCGGCTGACGGAAGATGACGCCGGGAGCCTTGCGCTCCAGCGGCATCTCCACAAGGTCGCCGGTAATGTCCCCAAGGCCGTCCAAAGGATTGCCGAGTGGGTCAACGACGCGGCCGAGCATCGATTCGCCGACGCGGATCGAAGCGATGCGGCCGGTGCGCTTGACCGTCATGTCTTCCTTGACCAGGTCGGTAGGGCCGAGCAGCACCGCGCCGACATTGTCCTCCTCGAGGTTCATAGCCACGGCCATCACGCCGTTCTCGAACTCGAGGAGCTCGCCGGATTCGGCGTTGCGGAGCCCGTATATGCGGGCCACGCCGTCGCTGACCTGGAGCACCTTTCCGATCTCCTCGAAATGAAGGGAATTGTCGATACCCTTCAACTGGCTAAGGAGGATATCGGAGATCTCACTTGCTTTGATATTGTTCTGCGCCATTCGGAAGTGTCTCTAAACTATTCTTTTATTCTTGTCCAATAACTGGCGGCGTATCTCCTCCAACTGACGGGAGACACTCGCGTCCAGCATCATGTCATCGACGGTCAGGGTGAATCCGCCGATAATGGAAGGGTCTACCTCGACATGCAGGACTATCTCTCCGCCGAGTTTCTGCTGCAGCAAGTCCTTGATCCGTTGCTCAAGCTCAGGTGCAGGTACGGCAGACTTCAGCATAGCCACATGTCTGCCACGGGAGAAATTGTAAAACTCTATGAAACGGTGCAGGATGAATTTCACCTGCCCGATCCTGTTGTTCCTGACCAGAAGCGCGACGAGTTGGGAAATCTCGGGCTCAAGCCCGTCAGGCATCGAATCCGGGTCCTTCAGTATCCTGAGAACCTGGTTGTACACGGCCTCACCGTTACCGGTTTCATCGACCATGAGGAGCAAGGCCTTGGCATAGCGCGAGGATATGATGCCTGTATTCACTGCTTAACTGGGTTTAGCCGGTTTGGTGATCTCGTCCACCATACGGGTGACGAGATCCATCTGTGTCTTGCTGTCTGAAAGCTTGTCCCTGAGGATCTTTTCCGCCACATCCACCGACAGTGCAGCCACTTCACAACGTATATCCTGCAAGGCGGCTTCCTTCTCGGCGGCAATCTGCGTACGGGTATGGTCCAGGATCTTGGCGGCCTCGTCCTGCGCCTGCTGCTTTGCCTGGGTGACTATGGCGTCCCGGGCCTGCGCCGCCTCCCTCAGGATGCGGCCCTGCTCGGCCCGGGTCTCCTCGAGCATGGCAGCCTGGCGCTCGGCCATCTCCGAAAGCATTTTCTCAGCCTCCCTGGCCTTTTCGATGCTCTCATTGATGCGCTCCGAACGCTTGTCCACCATTCCGGTTATGGCCGGGAAACCCCATTTCGCCAGCACGAAGAACACGATAGCGAAAATGAGGGTCATCCAGAAGAGGAGGCCGAAATCAGGTGTAACGAGGGACATGATGTGTTAGTTGTTGATACCTATGAGGCAGACCAGGATGGCAAACAGACAGGCACCTTCGACGAGGGCACCGATGATGATGGCGGTCATACGGTAGTGACCGGCTTGCTCGGGCTGGCGTGCGCCGGCTTCAACGGAGGCTGCACCGATCTTTCCGATACCGATAGCGGCGGCCAGGGCGGCGATACCGGCGCCGATGGCTGCGCCTGCTTTTCCGAGAGCAGCACCTGCGGCTGCCTGAAGAATCATTAAAGGTAACATAACTTATCTATTATTGGTTGTTATAATCAATCTCCCTGTCGGCTCAGTCCGATGAACACGGCCGACAGCATGGTAAACACATAAGCCTGAAGGAAAGCTACGAGCAGTTCCAGGATGTCCAGGAAAACTCCGAACAAGACAGAAATCGCACTCAGGCCCGCATTCATGGCAAAGCCAAGCTTCGCAGTAAGGAACACTACCGCCACAACTCCTAGGAGCATGACATGCCCGGCCAGGATGTTGGCGAAGAGTCGTATCATGAGGCTGAAGGGCTTGGTGAACAATCCGATGATCTCGATGAGCGGCATCAACGGTATCACCTTCAGGAACAACGGAACGTCAGGCCAGAATATATCCTTGTAATAATGCTTGTTTCCAAAGAGGTTCACGGCCAGGAACGTGCACATGGCCAGCACGAATGTGACGGCGATGTTGCCGGTGATATTGGCCCCGCCCGGGAAGAACGGGACGATGCCCATGAGATTGTTGATAAAAATGAAGAAGAACGCGGTCAGCAGGTAAGGTGAATAACGCTTGTACTCCTTTCCTATGCACTCCTTGATGATATCGTCCTCGACCATGGTTATCATCATCTCCATGACGCCGGCAAAGCCCTTCGGGGCTTCTTCCCTGGCATCATGTTTCTTGTACCACCTGGCAGTCAGGAGGACGAGCAGGACCAGAAGGGCACTGTTGAACATCAGCCCTGCCACATTCTTGGTGATGGAGAGATCGAGCGGCCGTATCTCCTCACCGGAGGGGCCGCGCTCGACTATCTTGCCGCTGTTTTTTTCACTAGAAGAGATATAGAAGCCCTCATGGATCCCCTCCTCGAGGTGCCTTGAACTGAAAACATGCCACCCGGAGGTCTTGCTGCGGACGATGACCGGAAGGGGAATGCTCACAGGATGCCCCTTCACGGTGGTGATATGCCACTCGTAGGAGTCTCCGACATGCCCGAAGAGGTACTCGTTCATGTCCAACTCCTCCGCGCCCAATGGTGCGGAGGCCAAAGCCATGAAGAGGACCGCCAGTATGAGCTTTATCCTACGCATACCGTTATCTCATCGTTGATGACTTCGACGAACCCTCCGGTGACGGGAAGATTCTCACGGGCGTTGCTGTCCACGGGATCGTAGCGTACGGATCCCTCCTGCAGCGAGCTGAGAAGCGGAGCATGACCCGGCCATACCATGAAACGCCCGGCGGAGCCCGGCAGTTCGACAGCAGTGACTTCGCAGTTGAGCAATTCCTTTTCCGGAGAGAGTACGACCAGTTTCATTCCCTTAAGCCTTTGATTCCGCGATTATCTTCTCACCCTTGGCGATGGCGTCTTCGATTGTGCCCACATTCAGGAAAGCCTGCTCCGGCAGGTAATCTACCTCACCGTCGAGTATCATGTTGAAACCCCTTATGGTATCACCTATCTCGACCATGGCCCCGGGCACTCCGGTAAACTCCTCGGCCACATGGAAAGGCTGGGAGAGGAAACGCTGCACCCTGCGCGCACGGTTGACCGTAAGCTTGTCCTCGTCGGAAAGCTCGTCCATGCCGAGGATGGCGATGATGTCCTGCAACTCCTTGTAGCGCTGCAGGATCTGCTTCACGCGCTGCGCGGTATCGTAGTGCTCCTTGCCGACGACATTGGGATCCAGGATACGCGAGGTCGACTCCAGCGGATCGACGGCGGGATAGATACCGAGTTCCGTGATCTTGCGGCTGAGCACCGTCGTCGCATCGAGATGCGAGAAGGTTGTCGCAGGCGCAGGGTCCGTAAGGTCGTCCGCAGGGACGTACACAGCCTGCACGGAAGTGATGGAACCGTTCTTGGTCGAGGTGATGCGCTCCTGCATCTTGCCCATTTCGGAGGCCAGGGTAGGCTGGTATCCCACGGCGGAAGGCATTCGCCCGAGAAGGGCGGACACCTCAGATCCAGCTTGGGTGAAACGGAAGATATTGTCTATGAAGAACAGGATGTCCTTGGGACCGGAGCCCGTATCAAGGTCGCGGAAGGACTCGGCCAGGGTCAGGCCCGAAAGGGCCACTGAACTTCTGGCCCCCGGGGGCTCGTTCATCTGGCCGAAGACCATGGACACCTGGGATTTCTTCATCTCCTCCATATCGACCTTGGAAAGGTCCCAGTTGCCTTGTTTCATGCTCTCGTGGAACGCGGGACCGGTCTTGATGACGTCAGACTCTATCATTTCCCGCAGGAGGTCGTTACCCTCGCGCGTACGTTCGCCTACTCCGGCGAAAACGGAGAATCCGTTGTGCTTCTTGGCGATGTTGTTGATAAGCTCCTTGATGAGCACGGTCTTGCCCACTCCAGCTCCTCCGAACAGGCCGATCTTTCCGCCCTTGAGGTAAGGTTCGAGCAGGTCGATGACTTTGATGCCTGTGAAGAGGACCTCTTGCGAAGTGGTCAGGTCCTCAAACTTGGGCGGCTCGCGGTGGATCGGCAGGGTCACGGCGGTATGGATCTCACCCAGACCGTCTATAGCTTCGCCGGTGACGTTCAGGACGCGGCCGCGGATGCTCTCGCCCGTGGGCATGGAGATCGCGGCGCCGGTGGCTACGGCCTCCATGCCGCGGCGCAGGCCGTCGGTGGAGTCCATGGCGACGCAACGCACGGTATCCTCGCCGATGTGCTGCTGCACCTCGATGACAAGCTTGCGCCCGTCGGGGCGCGTCACGTCAAGCGCTTCGTTAATGGAAGGAAGGGGCGTATCGGGACCGGCGTGACCAAAACTGACATCGACGACCGGGCCGATGATCTGGGAGATATATCCTGTGAGTACTGCCATGATTGGATGTAGTTATCGAATAACAAATATAACAAATTTTCATCGAGGTTGTCGCGTTTTTCCCCTTTTGAACAATGACGGCACCGAAAGTATGAGTTTTTTGCAACATTTTTCCGAAATTTGCGTCTGTTATACAGAAACAAGTTCGAAACATGAAAAGGATTCTGACCATATCCGCCGTCATGGCGGCACTTATCATAAGCTGCTTCACCTCTGCAGGGCAGACGGTGAAGAAAGATTTCGACCTCAAGGGCTTCACCGGCATCGAGCTCGGCAACGAGTTCAGGGCTACGGTCCAGAAGTCCGACAGCTACAAGGTTTCGGTAGAGGTATCTGAAGACCTCGTACCTTTCCTTGACGTCAGGGTGAGCAAGGGCGACCTCATCATAGAGCTCAGGAACGCTCCCACAAGGCTTACCCTCCTCAAGAGCAACGCAATGATAGCCATCATATCCATGCCTGACCTCAGAAGCGTGACGTTGAACGGTTCCAGCAAGATCACCGTCGCCGACAGCTTCGACCTTGGAGACAACGGCTTCGCCCTGGCAACAGCCGGGACGAGCGAGGTCAGACAAATGGAGATTCATGCCAAAAATGCGTCGCTGAATCTTTCCGGAGCATCCAGGGTAAATCTCAACGGAGATTTCGTTACCGTCAACATCCAGTCCGTAGGTACGTCCAGGCTCGACATGAACGCCAATGCAGATGACTTGACTGTCAAGTCATCCGGTGCAGCGGTGTCAGAGATCGACGGGACCTTCGACACTTTGGATCTCGAGATCGGAGGCACCGCCAACGCCACCCTGAAGGGTGAGGGCGAGGAAATGAATGTGAACGCCTCCAGCGCAGGAAGCGTGGACGCGCTGAGGATGCCCGTCGCCACCGCGACGGTGCGTCTCTCCGGCGCCGGCGTATGCAAGGCATACGTCAAGGAAGCGCTTGAAGTCCAGTGTACAGGAGCTTCAACCTGCAGCTACAAGACCGACGGGGAGATCAAGCTGGACCTGAAAGAGATTGCACGCACTGCAACCTTGAAAAAACTATAATCGTTCTTGTTTTTGGGTTGGGCCCGGTCAGGATGCGTTTCCTGCCGGGCCCTTTCCATTACAGGAGGCCTTAGGTATTGATTATTGGGCGTTTTTGTATATCTTTGCAGACCATTTTCTAGAATAGGGACATGACAGGGCTGCCATTCATACTGAAAGGATTCCTGATCGGCATCATCGCGGCGATACCGATAGGACCGGTATTGATGCTGACCATCCATAAATCCGTCAGTGACGGCCGCAAGGCAGGGTTCTCCTGCGGACTTGGCGGCACGGCAGTAGATACACTCTGCGCCATCATATCAGCCTTCGCCCTTTCCGGCATAGGAGACTATGTGCAGTCGCATACCACGGTGATCGAACTCGTCGGCGGACTTTTCATCATGTTCGTCGGTTTCAACATGTTCCGCACCCACGTCGCCAAGACGAGGCGCAAGAAACCTTATTCGGCCAAGAACTTCGTCAAGGCGTTCACGATGGGGCTTTCCAATCCAGCAGCCATCGCAGTGATGCTCGCATTGTTCACCTTCTTCAAGATGGACATGAGGAATATCCCCCAATGGATACCTGTCGCATCCATTCTCGCACTCGCTTGCGGTTCAGCCGGTTATTGGTATTGCCTGTCCAGGCTCGTAGCCCATTTCGGCGACCGCTTCAATTTCAAGATCCTGGTCATCGTCAACCGCGTCGCCGCCGTCGGCGTATTCATCTTCGGCGCCATCCTCGTCTACAAGGGAATCATCTCCCTCTGATTCAGGATCCCTTTCTCCCCTCCCATGCAGGAAAACGCCCCAAACTCGCACCGTTTAGGCAAAAACGGCCAATCCGTGCGGGAAAACGCCCAAATCCCGCACGGATAGCATCCAACCCCCAACTCCATAGATGCCAGGTGTTCCCGATGGTCCAGCCGATGGACCTTTAGGAGCAGTTCGACGGGGCCTAGCCTCGATCAGGAGCAAAAACAGCCCAAAACGTCCCCGAAGATCCATTCCCAGGACCGTTAAGAACACTTCGTCGGGGGCCTAGCTTAGATCAAGCGCACAGGAGGACTGGGAAGGAACCTGGAGTCCTCCCACGCAAGACAAAACCGGCTCACAGCACGTTTTGGCCTGCTTAGGAGGAATGTGAAGGGCTTCCCGATCCTCCTACGCGATAAGGAAAGACGGGCAGGTTGGCCAGGCAAACCCGTGGCCTCGTGAACAGGAGGGGCCCGCGCCGCCAGGCGTGGGAGGGATGGAGCGAAGCGGAAGGTTTGCCGGCCAACCTGCCCGCGGACGACCACAAACAAACAAAAAGGCCCGGCTGATTACTCTGCCGGGCCTTCGAAGAACGGCATCGGAGCGGAGCGACTGCTCCCCTCCCCGGGGAGGGGTAAGGGGGTGGGGAGGAAAACCAGGCAGCTGCCGTTCGAGGTTTATGGACGGCGAAGCCGGCTATAAACAAAGATCCCCGGGCCAACATCGTTGGTCCGGGGATCCGAAGAACGGCAGCTGCCTACTCTCCCACCTGGTGGGGCAGTACCATCGGCGATGGCGGGCTTAACTTCTCTGTTCGGAATGGG